>Ga0180007_10000150_pt1 | contig 127112 bp, 137 predicted proteins | sample MM_PC_MetaG_FD_121122 | JGI IMG/M metagenome (GOLD analysis project Ga0180007, IMG submission 121122) | Groundwater microbial communities from the Aspo Hard Rock Laboratory (HRL) deep subsurface site, Sweden - MM_PC_MetaG | ecosystem: Environmental > Aquatic > Deep subsurface > Groundwater... | reverse complement strand
GAACAGCGAGGACGACGACTGCGACGGCGAGGTCAACGAGGGCTGCGCCATCGCAGCGACGAACTGTCAGAACGGTATTCAGGACGAAGGTGAGGAAGGTGTTGACTGCGGTGGGGTGTGCGAACAGAGTTGTGAAGCAGCACAAATGATCTGGATGTTATTCATTATTGCTGGCGTAGGAATCATGGGCATTGTTGGTATGCTTATTCGCTACGAACGAAATCTCCCCTGGGACCGGATCAAGCGTCGGTATCGTTATGGGAGTTCCATCTTGGAAAGGATGTCGACATACGACTCAAGACGCTTGATATGACCTTCAAGAATATCAATTGAATGAACAAGTTTTTCTTTCTCTTCTCCGGAGAGCCGTGCAATTCGTTCTTTACAATCTTTGAATTCGTTGAGGGAGGAGGTAATGCTCTTTTCGAGGCGGAGCATGATCGCTTTTTTGAGCGCTCCCAAGAGATCGCCGTGGAGCTGGATATAGAGCCGGCGGTCACCGGTTTTCTTGATCTTCTTAATCACGCCAAGCACCTCGAGGAGATCTAGGGAAAGGGAAAGGGTTGACGTTGAATAGCCTGTCTCCGAAGCGAGCTTCTGGAGCGAGACTGGCTCTCCCTTGATCAGGAGGACACCAATAACCTGACCATGGAGGGGGGAGTAGCCGATCGAATTCGCAACCTCTCCAAAGGTCTCGAGGATTCGGCGCTTGACTTGGGTCAATTCATTCTCTGAAACAGGGTTTCGCTTCCTCATGGGTGTATTCTTATTCACTTAAATAAATAGAGCGTCGATAAACTGTGGACACCGGGACCGTGGTGCAACTTGGTAACATTCGAGCTTCGGGAGCTCGCGACCTGGGTTCGAATCCCAGCGGTCCCATGCATGTGGTATAAACGCGTCCCCTTTGGCTTTGAATTGACGGTGCGCGTCCGCCCGGGAAGCGGTTCATTCCGAATCCGAAAAACAGAAGACAGTGTAACTATTTTTTTGAAACAGCAAGCAGCTGGTGGAAAAGCAAACCAAGAACTCATGACGCACCTTTCAAAATTATTTGGGAAGAAGGTTTCCATTCTCTCTGGGAAAACAGGAAGAAAAAAATTGTTACTGCTTCATGGCGGGACGGAATTCGATCTGCAGAATCTAGAGTGATCCGAGCCACCCGATGACTGCAGCGCCGAAAATGTCGCCAACGTAGGCTGCGACGAGGAACTGGAAGAATCGACCAACAATTGCAGCAAGAATGAACCCACGGAACGATAAGCGGAAGATCCCGCTTGCGACAGTCACAACCTTGAAGGGGATGGGGGAAAAGGCAGCAAGCAACACCGTCCAAACACCCCATCGTTCAAACCACTGCTCAACACGATCGAGGTGCTTCTTTTTGAACAACCGGTGTGCAATGGGATGACCGAGCTTCATCCCCAGGACATAGCCGACCACAGCTCCGATCACAGAACCGACTGTCGCGACCAGCACGGTCAGGAGCGGGTCCTGCCCGAACGCGGTCGTGGGAGCGATAATCACGGCCGTGGGAACAGGAAAGATGAAGGATTCAAAGAGTGAGATGATGAAGGTTCCGCCGAGGCCGTAGGTCTGGACAAAGGCCTCAATGGAGGCAAGAAAAACAGTGAAGAGACCCATGGTAGAACTTACCAGGACCCCTTATAAGGGTCGTCCCTACTGTGCCGCTTGCTTGAGTTTCTCGACCATGTCGGTCTTTTCCCAAGTGAAATCTGGGTCGTTCCGACCGAAGTGGCCATACGAAGCGGTCTTCTCGAAGATTGGACGGCGAAGCTGGAGATGTTCTATGATCGCCTTGGGGCGGAGGTCGAATACCTGCTTCACCGCCTGCTCAATCTTCTCCTCGGGGATCTTGTTCGTTCCAAACGTGTTGACGAGGATGGAGACCGGCTTGGAAACACCAATGGCGTAGGCAATCTGAATTTCACACTTGTCTGCCAGGCCAGCTGCAACGATGTTCTTGGCGACATAGCGTGCCATGTAAGACGCAGAACGGTCCACTTTGGACGGATCTTTTCCAGAAAAACATCCGCCGCCGTGGCTGCCATGCCCACCGTAGGTGTCAACAATGATCTTTCTTCCGGTCAGTCCTGTGTCTGCAGGTGGTCCGCCTCGAACAAAACGACCGGTTGGGTTGATGTACACAATTGTATTCTCGTCCATCCAGTCCTTGCACACTGGGTTAATGACCTTCTCTCTGATTTCCTTCCGGATCTTGTCCATGGAGATATCTTCATGGTGTGCAGAGACAACGACGGTGTGCACTCGTTTCGGGGTGCCGTTGTCGTACTCGATCGTGACTTGGGACTTTCCGTCCGGGCGGAGCCAAGGAAGTTCTCCTGACCGGCGGACTTCAGACAGCCGCATGGTCAGTTTGTGGGCGAGCACGATCGGGAGCGGCATGTATTCAGGAGTTTCATTCGAGGCATAGCCGAACATGAGTCCCTGATCACCTGCACCTTGTTCCTTGTCGTCGCCTTGTCCCTCACTCACACCTTGCGAGATGTCCGGGCTCTGTTCATGAAGTGATACCATGACAGAGCAGTCGTCGTAGTTGAACCCGTACTCGGGTTTATTGTAGCCGATTCGTTTCAGGACGCCGCGCGCAACTCCTTGAACATCGATGTACCCTTTGGTTGTGACCTCTCCTGCAATGAGGATCAACCCTGTTGTGGTGAGGGTTTCGACCGCGACGCGGGAATTCGGATCCTGCTTGATCAGTGCGTCCAGAATTGCATCTGAAATCTGATCAGCCACTTTGTCGGGATGGCCCTCGGTCACTGATTCTGACGTAAACAAATAACTTCTCATAGACAAACCTCCATTCGCCTTCATACAAGGCTCGAAGCTTTAAGCACGTTTCGTTGAGCTTCTAAAATACTGCTCCATGAATTATTCCCTTCGGAATATTATGCAAGCAACTCGTTCACGAAGGTGTCAGGATCGAACACCTGCAAATCGTCGTACCCTTGGCCTGTTCCTAGGTAAAGAATCGGCTTCTTTATGGCGAACGCGACAGAAAGGATAGCGCCGCCCTTGGTGTTTACGTCGACCTTGGTGAGGACGACCGCGTCAACGCCAACAGCGTCATGGTAGAGCTTTGCCTGTTCAACAGCATCGTTTCCAGTCAGGGAATCAATCACCAGGACCTTCAGATCAGGCTTGTTGACACGGACAATCTTCTTGAGTTCGTCGATGAGATTCTTGTCAATATGCGTCCGCCCTGCGGTGTCAGCGAGGACCACGTCAATGGCGTTCGCCTCGGCGTGCTTTCTCGCGTCGAAGATGACCGCAGCGGCATCTGCGCCGTACTGTTGTTTGACGAGCGGAACGCCGATCCGTTTTGCGTGCACCTCAAGCTGTTCGATTGAAGCTGCGCGGAAGGTGTCTCCGGCGGCAAGGACAGATGTTTTCCCTTCTCTCTTCAGAAGGTGGGCGAGCTTCGCGATCGTGGTCGTTTTTCCTGATCCATTGAAGCCGAGCATGAGAACGGTGAGTGGTTTTTTTTCTTTCATTTTGTCGAACAAGTTGAGAGAACCCTGGTCGAGGACCCCAAGCAATGCATGTTTGAACGCATTTGTGATTTCGTTTCCTGCTTTCCCGCGTTTGACTTGTCTTTTGACAAGCTGCTCCTCAAGATCGTGCTTCAGGAAGTCTATCACCGGGACTGCCACGTTTGCTTCGAGTAAATCAGGCTCACTTTCTGTAAAGAAATTCTCGATATCAGAGAGCGATAATGATCGTTCAATGATTTTGGTTGTGACTTTCTTGATGCCGAGGCGTTCCTTGAAGGATTTCTTTTCTGGTTTTGGTTCTTCTTTGGGAGGTTCTGGTGGTATCTCTGGTTCAGGAGGTTTTGGGGGTGGTTCTGGTTTTGGTGGTTCTTCTGGAAGGGGCTCTTCAGGTGTTTCTTCAGGATGTGATTCCTCAACAGGTTCTGACACGTCACTCGGTTCTTCAGGTGGTTGCTCTTGTGGGAGATCTTCCTGTGGCTGTTGTTGAGGATGTTCCATCTTCTCAGTCAAGCGCTTGACGCCTTCCTTCAGCTTCTTCTTCAGGGAACCGAACATATGGGGAGAATTGGTGATGAAGGTATAAAACTAGTGTTGTGGAAGGAACGGCTTCAACGTTGCCCCGGCAAACAGTTCCCGTTCCAGTTGGAATGACGGCATTTTCTGGAACCGTTTGGGAACAATTGCCGCGACCCGCTTCGGATCGCGTTCCGTGGTTCGCCGCTGGCTCCGGTAGAACGCCTCCCAGATCGCGTCGTCGGTGTTGTTGAGGTCCTTCAGGAACGGGTCACGCGGTCGCTGATTCTCGAGATCCAGAATCACGTCTGCAAGCGGTTTCGTGAGCTGGAGCACGGTCATCATGTCAGCAACGAACGTGCCTCGTGCGCTGGCGAGGACAATTGCAAACCGGGGAAACCGTCGGTGGAACTGGGCAACAACAACATCTTCGATGGAATGCCGCGGTGTGTAGGAAACGTGAAGAATCCCATGGGGATTGATCGTAAACCGGAGGTAGTTCATTAATTGGTTGATCTCGGTCATGACCTGACTGTAGCAATTGTAGAGCGTCCGTGCTTCTGGTGTTGCCTGGACACGAACAAGACGCTTGTCCTGGGTTTCGATTTTCAGGAGGAGATCTTCCTTGAAGCTGCTATGTCGCCGGGCCAGCTCCAGTTGTTGGTTCCAGGATGGTGGTGCAAATCGTCGTTTCTGTCGGACCATACGATCACCTCGCAAATCGGGTCAACGCAGTTTGTGCGTGCCCGTTCAGTTTCAAGAAGGGCCGTGCCCGTTTCATGACAACGCCCATAGTGTGGAGTTGTTTTGCACTCCTGATCTTGTGTTGTTTTTGGAGACGCAGGATCCGCATAGCGGATATGTGGCCGATGCCAGGAATGCGGAGCAACTCTTCGTAGGAAAGATCATTCAGGTCAACAGGCCGATCGAATTCGTTCAGGGCGATGTGGAACTTTGGATCACCTTGAGGGAGCATACCGTCATCATCAAGAATGCCGTGAATGTCGGCCAAGGAATACTTGTACGAGCGCATGAGGAAATCAGACCGGGTCAGGGAAACTTCTCGCGTCACAGGAACGTGTTTCTTCGCTGCCAATGGGGTGGATTCGACTGGTTTGAATGCAGAATAGTAGGCCTTTTGCAAACCAACGTTCTTGTATTCCCAGTGTGCCATGCGCAGAATCTCCCAGTCTGATTCGCCGGCACCACCGACAACGAACTGCGTTGAATGGCCCGAACGGATGTGTTGACTGTCCATCCAGCGCTGCCGGCGGATGACATCGATTTTCAGGTTCTTGATTGTGGACAAATCAGTGAGCCGGTCCTGCGACGGGGCCTCAACGTTGATGCTCAATCGATCAGCGAGTTCGCCTGCCTGCTTGACGAGATCACGATTCGTCCCGGGCATGATTTTGAGATGGATGTACCCGCGGTACTGATAGGTTTCCCTGAGCAGTGTGACAGAACGCAGCATCTGTTCCATGGTCGTGTCCGGGTCCTTCATCACCCCGGAACTCAGGAACAGGCCTTCGACATAGTTCTGAATGTAGAGCTTCATGAACGCTGCCGCGAGTTCTGTGTCCTCGAACGTGGTTTTCTGTTTGCTGCACCCCGTCCGGTTCGGGCAGTAGGTGCAATCAAAGGAGCAAACGTTGCTGTACAAGACCTTGAATAGGGAGATCGGTTTCCCGTCCGGCGTTGCGGACCGGGTAATGGCACAGCCGAGGGTATCCCCGATGTGCTTGGTTCCGTGTTCTGCGCGCATGGCTGGTGTACAGGAGCATGCATCGAACTTGGAACCGCTTCCTAGAATCTTGATCTTCTCGACCGTGTTCATGGATGATTCTGGGAACAGGACAGTATAAGCCGGAGGGAAGCGGCCTACCGGCTGGGCCAAAACATAGCCCCGCCCGGATTCGAACCGGGGTCCCGGGCTCCAGAGGCCCGTATCCTAAGCCCTCTCTCGAGAGTTTGACCGCTAGACGACGGGGCTGAATTGTTGAAACCTACTTCGGTTCTTTGGGTTTTTAAAACCGATCTCTCGCCAGTATCGGAGGGTATCCCCCTTCCTCGTCAAGGAGATGTTCCAATGAATCGCCTGACTTGGATGAAATCTGAGCTGGAGTAATGCATATCTCAAATCCTCTAATAGCGTTTTATCCTTGTTCTTAAACGATATCCTCACGATATGGGGGTCTTTTTGAGATAGTCGAAAAACCGATCCATCAGTATCGATAAGACCTCTGATGCAAGCTTTAAGGAACTTATGATCTTTCCATATCCATTGCGGAATGCCACATTTTATTTGAAAGAGTCCTATCTCTTCGAAGAATCGAACAAGTTTCATCGAATCAAAACACAAATAAATTGCCCCTCTTTCCTTTCGCTTAACGAATCTCCCTGTTATTCCAAATAGTTTCTTGAACAATGAATAAAGATAAAGAAAGTATTCTTGTTCTTTGTAAACGTTTCCTGCTATCCGAATTTGATAGATACCTTTCTTTTTGTTGATATAAATTGAGCCGTCTCCAAGCATGACGCCGATGACCTCGGCTAGATCATCGCTTAATCTAGGAATACAAATTGATTTTGTATTTCCATCTGAGGTAAATCCACCTCTTCTTCGACCCCATTGATTGTCGAGAATATCAAGGATATGTTGATCTGTTTCAGGAGTACGAATTTTCTGGTAAAGCTCTTCAGGAATGGTATTCCCTTCTATGCAACAACCTTTCAGAATACCCGATGTTGTCTGTAATTTATCAGCAAGGTTTTGCCATGTTTTCTCTCCTTTTAATGAGTACAGAAATTCCTTTTGGAAGCGATACTCGAGTCTAAAGCGCATAGATTATGTTGATTTTCGGCGACTTATACGAGAGGTTGATTACTGGCTCCCGCCGCCGTACCGGTGCTTCTTGATATACTGAGAAGAGGACTTGTAGACACTGCTTCCACCACCTTCCGCTGCGAATGATTCTCTATACCGATCCACAGAATCCTCTGGTGCATCGTCCGTGACTGTCAAAGTTTGCTCGAATTGATCAGGCTTGTTCCCGGGCGGTTTGATTTCTGAGGGGTTTGCTGAGTTTGTGCGGAACTTCCATACCACTCTTCCTGTTGCATCAACGCAATAGAGATGACAATCGAAGGAACCGAAGTAGACCTTATCTTCATGAGCCCGCACCCCAATGACCGGTCCATCAGTCTGGAACTTCCAGAGGAGCCGGCCTGTATTCGCCTCAAGACAGTAAACATTCTGGTCCATTGACGGAAAGAATGCTCTGCCATTTGCAACAGAGGGAATCAGACCAGTGAATCCTTGTGCTGGAAATTTCCAGATCAATTGTCCTGTGTTCACGTCAATGCAATAGCAGTTGCAATCCCTCGATCCACTATAGAGTCGGTTGTTCCAGGCAACTCGGGGAAACGGAACATCAAGCGTCTTGAATGTCCACTTCTGGGTTCCGGTTTCTGCGTCAAGACCATAAATTGTGTTGTTCCAACAGCCGGTAATTATGACACCGTTCACTAACGGAGCAGGCCAAGTGATGACGCGATCAGGGAACGGGATCTTCCAGAGCAGCTGACCGTCCATGTTCAGACAGTAGAGATTGTTATCGTAGCTCCCGAAATAAATGCGACCATTGCCGATTGTCGGGACGTATGTCGGTCCGTTTGTTTGATATTTCCAGAGAAATTCCCCGGTTCTGGCATGAAGCACATAAAGATTGTTGTCACGAGAGCAGAGGTATATTCGCCCATCATGGTATACTGGAGGACCATGGAGCTGATCGTTCGTCTGGAAACGCCAGACTTCGTTGCCATCTTCGGTGATAGCATAAATATTTCTATCGAAGCTGGTGAAGTAGATCACGCCATCATGAGCGATGGCCCAGAAGGATATCACATCTTGAACCGGGAAGCGCCACTTTTCTTTGCCATCCATCGTGATGGCGTAGAAATTCTTGTCGCAGGCGCCGACGTAGATTGTGTTATTGTATATAAGTGGGGCCGCGATGATGCTGCCGCCAATCCCAATGCTGCTCCAGAATTGTTCCCTTGCGTCCTTGAAGCTCATCAGAGTCCCGACGAGTTCTACGTCTCCGAACTGGGTTGTGTCAAATGAGGGACCGCTAGGAGTCCATGAACCAGTGTCGTAATTGGTCATTCTTCGCCTCCTCCGTACCGGTGCTTCTTGATATACTGAGAGGAAGATTTATACACGCTACTCCCACTGCCTTCTGCAGAGAACTGTTCTTTGTATCTACTTTGTTCTTCTTGAGTATCTTCGATTGGGATAATATGTTCCACTGTTGACGTCACGGTTTCTGTTGGCGGTTCAATGGGTGATGGGGTACTCATGCTTGTGTGAAAAACCCAGTTGACGTTTCCGGTTGCTGCGTCAATACAATAAAGTTTGCAGTCCCAGCAGCCAGCGTAAATCGTTCCGTCGATGCCCATAAGCTGGGCGTTCATGCCGTTTGTTTTGACTGTCCATCGCTCGGTGCCGGTTTCTGCGTCAATCCCGCAGATCTTGTTATCAGCAGTCCCGAAAATACAAAGGCCTTTCTGGAGGACAACTTGATACGAGGGGAAGTCAGTAATGTGATGCGCCCAAATTCGCTTTCCTGTTTCCGCATCAAGGCAGTAGATTGTTTTGTCCCAGCAGCCAGCGTAGACACGATTATTCCAGACAACGGGAATCATGGTTGGTGCGTTTGCTTTATAGGCCCAGATACGCTCGCCAGTTGTTTCATTGAGACAGTAGACATTTTGATCCCAACAACCGATGTAGAGTTTCCCGTTGTGGTAGAAGGCAGGCCCGCCACAAATCGATCCGTTTGTGAGGAACCGCCAGACGAGGTTCCCGTCAAGGGTGCAACAATAGTAGGTATTGTCCTTTGCGCAGAAGTGGATACGATTATTTACAATCAGTGGCTCAAGGATGCTTCCCTCTTTGACATGGAAACCCCAGATCTTCTTTCCAGTATGCGCATCAAGACAGTAGAGATTCTTGTCCGTGGAACCGATATACACTCGTCCTCCATGGACAACGGGTTTTTGTGGAACAATCCCATTTGTTTTGAATCGCCAGATTTCTTTGCCTGTTTTGACGTCGAGGGCGTAGACATTCTGGTCGGCTGATCCGAAATAGACCATGGTTTCTGAGACGTCAGCACTTTCCATAATGACACCATTGGTCTGGAAGCGCCACTTTTCTTTGCCGTTCTTGTCAAGACAGTAGAAGTTCTTGTCGCAGGCACCGATGAACACACCATCAGGTGTCACGAAGGCGCGGGCTGAAATGCTTCCTCCAATGCCGATTCGTTCCCAGTAATCACGGACACTGTCCTTGTATTGGAGAACGGTTCCCACGAGTTCGAGTTCTCGGAATTGGTCTGTCGTAAACGTCGGTCCGCTGAGACGTTGAGAATCAGTATCATACGCCCCTGTTTTGTAGTTCATTCGTTCCTTCCCCCGTATCGATGCTTCTTGATATACTGGGACGAAGACCGGTAGACACTGCTACCGCCTCCCTCGGCGGCGAAGGCCTCTTTGTAGCGATCAATAGATTCTTCTTCCTCTTCTTCTTGAGCGACAACTTGGATCGCTTCACCGAACTTGATTTCCGGCGGCGTAATTGTTGAGGGTGTTCCCGTACTCGTCTTGAATTCCCAGAGAAGATTTCCGGAAGGGTCAAGGCAATACAGTTTGCAATCCCAGGATCCTGCATAGATGCGGTTTCCGAATGATTCCACCTGCATGATCATACCGTCGGTCTTGTATTTCCAGACGATGGTCCCGGTTCGTTTGTTGATTGCATACACGTTCCTGTCTTCGCAGCCGACTAAGCATAACACATCACAGAAGCTGATGGTACCGCACAGCATCCCATTGGTTTTGCATTGCCATTGTTTTGCCCCTGTTGCAGCATCAAGACAATACATGTTCCGATCCAAGCAGCTGACGTAGACCTTTCCGTTCTCTACAATCGGTGACATTACTTCTTCGGTTGTCTGGAACTTCCAGATGAGTTGGCCGGTGGTTTTGTCAAGTGCGTACAGGGTTTTGTCAAACGAGCCGAAGTAGACGCGCTGCTCGTCAATGGCCGCAGGCCAGCAGGCCACAAGCCCGTTCGCCTTGTATTTCCAGAGGAGTTCGCCGTTATGGTTCAGGCAGTAGAAGTTCCGGTCGTCATACCCGAAATAGATGCGATCGTTGGTGACCAAAGGACAGGGAACACAGCCTGACTGAACCCGAAAGCGCCAAACCTGTTGCCCTGTTGCCGCGTCAAGGCAGTAGACACTTTTGTCAGCAGAACCGAAGAAGAGGCGGCCGTTGAAGTACGTCGGGGCCTCGGTAATCGGTCCTTTGGTTTGAAAGCGCCACTGTTCTTTTCCTGTCGCGACGTCAACCGCGTACAGATTCTGGTCATAAGAACAAAAATAGAGCGTGTCACCGTGGACAGCGCACCGATCAAGGATCACGCCCTCGGTTTTGAAGCGCCAGACTTCTTTCCCGTCCATGGTGAGGGCGTAGAAGTTCTTGTCGCACGCACCGATCAGGACGAGGTTGTTGTGGACCACGACCCGGGACGTGATGCTGCCGCCGGGCTGGATCTCCTCCCAGAAGCTTTTGCCTTGCTGCTTGTACTGGACGATGAGGCTACCGAGCTCCACGTCCCCGAACTGGGAGGTGTCGAAGGTCGGTCCGCCGGAGAGCGGGGATCCGGTCTGGTAGGGCATGGGAGAGGTAACGGTTGGAGAAATAAGAAGGTGTATCACGGTGTGATACAACACCAAGAAAAGTTAGATAAACGCTGGCTCGATCCCCCCGCATCCAAGACAGGGATAGGAATTCGGTTCTCCAAAGGAGATGCCCCCCGCTTCTTCCAGCTCGAAGAGCTGGTTCGCCTTGATCATCGTGGGGGAGATGCTGTAGAGGACGTTCCCGATGGAGATGCTGCGCTCCACGAACCGGTCCGCGTGCTCCCAAGGACTGAGCGCACCTTTGACGAAGTCGCTGTGGCTAATCGTTCCCAGCAGCTCGAAGCCGTTCTCAAGGGTCAGCCGGTAGACGTACAGACCCTGATACGTAAATTCGCCGTAGCCGCTTGGCCCGCCGGCATTCTCGTAGAGCTCGATGGGCAGCGCAAGCAGGTTCTTCTCCTTGTCGAACAGGAAGGCCTTGTGATCGTACAACACCGGTGTGCTCGTCCCGCGTTCACCGATCTCAATAGAGGAGAGCTCCTTGGGATTCGCAACATCACCCACGTCAAAGAGGGCGAGCTTCACGCCCTGGAACAAGGCGAAGTTTCCTTTGTCGATCGCTTCCTTCCCGACGCCGATGAGGTGCGTCTCGTCGTACGGATGGAGGTAGCCTGAGTAGCCGGGGATCTTCAGTTGACCAAGGAGCTTCGGGTTCGCTGGATCAGCCACGTCAAAAACGAACAACGGATCAATGGTCTTGAACGTGACCATATAGGCGCGGTCGCCAAGGAAGCGCACGGAATAGATCTGCTCGGTCGGCGCAAGCCCGTCAAGCGCACCAAGTTGGGTCCGCGTGGTTGCGTCAAAGATATAGATCCCGTTGGTCTGTTGCGGCTCCCGCACGTCGACATTTCGCATGTTGCTCTGCCGGGTGGTTGCGATCCGGAACACGTTGTTGTATTCATCCATGGAGAACTGGTTCAGGACCCTGCCAGGAACCGTAAGCAGGCCGTCATAGGAAATGCCTCCGGCAATCGAGAACACGTAGACATTCGTCATGGTTTCTGAGTTTGGGAGAACATCAATATTGGGGACCAGTGCACCGAGCGTTGGTTGGGGCCAGTATGACTGGGCAACGTACAATTTGTTGTACGACATGTACACGCTTTCTGCTGTGCCGACAATGGTCTGGGTTTCTACTGGCGTCTCGTCGGTCATGGAGAAACTCGAAACTGTGATGAAAGAGTTCGCTTGGACAGGTGGCAGGTATCTGATTTCTGAACACGGTGCAACAATATCATAGTCCTCTGAAACAGCAGTGTCCCGGAACTCAGGAACAATGCGTTCCTCTAAGGCGTAATACAGGGGATAGGATGTGGACACGAGGTAAATATCAGAGCCGATCTTCCGTGCTGCAGTCAGTGATCCTTCAAGATCGATCTCACGAACAAGGGTTGGATTCGCCTTGTCGGTGATATCGTATATCTGGGCAACGAGTTCGGAAATCGTATAGGGGTAATACCGTGGTTCACTAATCACGTCCATGTCATCAAGGAGCGGCTTGGCGATCGGCTCTCCAGGAAGTGGTTCGATTTCCCGTGTCTTCATGCCGAGCACGAGCAGGCGATTCCCCTCGATGAAGAGCTGCTCTGGATAGATGAGTTCAAGTTTGCTTTCAGAAAGCACCGTCAACGGGTCTGCATCAGCAATGACGAGGTATGTGCCAGACAATGTGTAGATGAACGACCCGTCGGTTTTCACGATATCTGCTTCGTCAATGCCCGCGACCTGGACATTAGTTTGGGAATAGCTGTCACCGGCAGCGAGAGGCGCAGCACTCTCAGCGATTGCCAGATCATTTGCTATCCCGACTCCTTTGTAGCCTGATTGTCGGCTCTGGAAGCTGTCCACGATAGCGTTACAGGAACTGAAGGTTGGGAGCTCGTCTGCACTGACGACATCAAGAGATGTTAAGGACACCGCACCGATGATGACAATCAGTGCTGCGACAGCGACGATGACCCCCACAGTGATGGTTCCTCGCATGGGATGGTCTTGGTCTCATGACTTATAAGCCAGGCGGATTTTGTTCGGGAGAAACCGAAAGGTTGATTGGATCAACCTTATATTTAATAAGACAGGAAATCCCAGATGAATATGGAACAACAGATCCTCACGAAGCTTGAAAAAATTGTGAACGACATCAGAGAAATTCAGGAGCTTATGGAACCGGACCATATCATGAACGAAGACGACCGCAAGGCATTGGACGCCTATCGGAAAGAAAAGAAAGCAGGCAAGCTTGTCTCTCACAAGACGGTGAAGAACGAGCTCGCCTGAAATATGCATACAATTCTCTACTCTCACCAAGCACGAAAGTTTCTTCAAGGAGCAGAGCCGTTAATTCGAGAAAAGATTCTCGAAAAAATAGAATCCCTTGAGAAAACTCCTCTTCCTCGTAATGTGAAAAGAATTCGTGGTTCGAAGGAAATGCTCTTTCGTATTCGTATTGGGTCATATCGAATTCTCTATGAAGTTGATTTCAGACAGAAGATGATCGGTATTGTCAAGATCGACCATTGAAAGCGGGTGTACTGAGGGGAGCCACGTCAGTGATTTAAGGCAGCTCTTTCTACATCAAGCATGAAAACCGCGTTGGTTGGGATGCTGTTCCTGCTCGTGGTCGTGAGTGGCTGCATCGAAAGACCGGTATCGGAGGACGACTTTGAGGTTGTAAGCTTGGACTACGTAAGCGTTTACACCGATCATTCTGCTGGTCTCCTCCAACTTGTGGTGAACACAAACATTGACAATCTCCAGATTCTTGCAACAAGCTCGTCCACCGAGGAGTACGAAGGCTGTTCGAAGATTTGCGAGCATGCCGGAAGCTGCCAGATTACAAGCTGTATTGGTGATCCCATGACAGGGTTTATTGTTCGACATCCGGATGTAGATCGTACCTTTCAGGTTTGTGCCGTGAGTGGGAGACAAATGGTCTGTAAAGATGTGTTCGTTCCCGGGTATCAGGAATCCTGAATCACTTACAACAATGGCCCGACAATCAATGGCAGCAGCACTGTCGCGTCCCCTTCAACCGTCATGTAGCGTGCGTTCTCATTCACCTTATCCCAGCTGATGCCTTCCTTGAGCCGCGCGCCGGAGAGCGACCCGTCCCATTCTGGTGCCGTGGTAATATAGACAGCATAATCCAGCCCGTCACACCATTGGTTCCACCAGATCGTGTGGTGTTTTGAAATGCCGCCGCCGATCATGAGCGCGCCGGTCGTGATCTTTCCGAACAGCTTGCCGATCAGGAACTGCTCGTCCTTGAACACGTCGATTTTGAAGTCCTTGTGGTCTTGCATGAACATGGTAAGCTGGATCCCGAATGCGCCGTCCGTAATCCCGGGGATGATCATGGGAATCTGATTTTTGTAGCACCAGTAGATGATTGATTCCTCTTTCTTGGGTTCTTGTTCCAATCGTTTCCCGAGCTCCCAGACGAACTCGTGCGTTGCCAATTCCCGAACGCCCTTATCGTACATGTCCTGCAGCATGGGCTGCAGCTTCTGTTCAATAATATCACCGTAGTGTTTGTTGGGAATGAAGATGTTCCCGAGCCGGTGGATGTTCTTCTTGTGCAGTTCCTTGTCGTCTGCATCAAACGAACCGTGATAGTAATCAACATACACTCGCGCGAAGTCGTGATCTAGCGTCCCGCACGTGGTCATGACGATGTGGAACAGCTTCTTCTTGAGGAGTTGCACGAAGATGCCGCGCGTCCCTGTTGACACGGTTGCTGCAGGGAACGATAGAAAGTTCACGGCATCTTTTTCCGACGTCATCTGCTTCATGATGTCGATTGCAACGCCGACCTTCTTGGCAACAAAGCCGCCCGCGTCAAAGTATTGTTTTCCCAGGTCGCTGAGCGAGGTGTTCTTGCCAATGGTGTAGTCCTTCACCGGAACGTCCATATGATCACTCTTTCTTCTCTTCGGGCATGGCGGACAACAACGCGATGACAACACCGGCGATGATCATGAGCAGCCCGATGGTGAGAAAGTCAGGGATGTCAATCCAAGCCGTGACTGCCGCTGCAATGATCCCAACAATGATCAGGATCGCACCGAGGAGGATGAGGAGATTCATACCTTGCTATACACTGCAGCCTTTTTAATCACCTGTGCGGCGATAACGGCAGTCGGGGTATTGATCCTGGTTGCTGCACATTCAACGATGTCCAGGCCAACGAGCGGATGCTTTGCAAAGAGGGAATCTAACAACGAGAAGAATGTTTTGGGATCCATGCCGTTCGGCTCGGGAGTGCCGACGTCGGGAGCGAAGCCGGGATCGAGAACATCAAGATCAACAGTGACGTAGATCGGGCCGGTGATTGCTTCGAGATTGTTCTGTGGAATCTTCTGTTGTTCAATGAGAACTGCTTCTTCTTGTGTCATGGAGCGGACGCCGAACTGCACGAGCTTCAGATCCTTCAGAATGTGGGATGCCCAGGTGATGTGCGCGTACGGCTCGCCCATCCAGTCCGTGGACAGGTCAGCGTGCGCGTCAAAATGAACAACCGTGAACTTTTTGTGTTGTTTGAGGACCTCGAGGATGCCGAGGGTGATGAGGTGGTCGCCGCCCATGGTGATGGGGATGATGTTCGGGTTGGTCGTGAGGAGCTCGTTGATCGTTTCCGTGATTGCCTGTTTGGTAAGCTTCCAGTTGTTCACGACCGGCTCAATGTCGCCGAGGTCGGTCCATTTTCGTTCGAATGGGTTGGTTTTGGTTTGCGGGTCGTACCCAGGGATGTTCTTGAGGGCCTCCCGGATGAAGAGGGGGCCATGCTTGACGGACGTACCGGTTTCACTTGCATCCCAGGGGATGCCGAACAGCGCAAACTCTGCTTCCTCAGGTGGGTGTTCGAAGGAAAAGGTGCGGCGGGTGTGGAGCATGGTACTGGTACTGGGGGAAGATATTAATATGATGTTATGACACTGTTATACATTCAAAACAGAAAGGGGTTATCGTTTCTGACACCCCCTCCCTGTTTTCGCCTTCTCGCAACCCCACATGGTTATCAATAGGGTTCCCAGAGTTCGGGCTCGAACCTCTCCCTGTCAATGACAACCCAATACTCATCTGCGAAGACCATTCCAGAAAAGAGGAGGAAGGCCCCGACAAAGAGAATATAGAACAACCATTGTGGGAAGAGGATCTGCAGGAAAAGGAAAACCACGCCACCAAGGAAGGAGAATATACCAACAGGGGGGGCAACCTTTTGGATCCACGAAAAGCTGAGGTTCACCTTCGAAGGAGGACTGTAGATACAGAACTCTCCTGAGATGTTTCCCCATCGTGACACCTGAGAAATAGTGAACCCCGTGATGAGAATGCCCATCAGGAAGAGCAGGATCCGGAGCCAGACACCAAGCCAGTCCCAGAATCCCAGGAGTGCGAAGGCACAGACCAGAACACCCCAGACAATGCTCCTGATGCAGAACTTCGTCCGATCGGTGTGTGCTGTAGCATAATTGCTCATTCCAAGCTCCTCCGTGTTACGTCCCTGCCCAGACCGGGATCTGGGCGACGATCTGCTCACTTCCGCTCGGGCCCATTCGGACCGTGTTGCCCAGAGCCGAGAGCTGTGATTGATTAAAGGGGACCGTCTGCGGGGACAACAATTCAATGAATCTATTATCCGCAGACAAAGGACCGCTCTTGAGCTCCTTGACGGCTGCTTCTGTTCCGCTGAACATGACACGCAGGAGCTTGCCACCAGGACGACCCACAAAAATACCGTTTTCTATGGTATAGACGGCATGAAGTGGAGAGATGTCCTTGTTCGCACCCTTCGGAACAACAGCATGAGTCACTGTGACCAAGCCGGTTCTCGTCTTGCCGGCATGGTAAACCCTTCCGAGGATCGTTGCTGTCCTGATCCCCCCTTCTGCATCATCGTGGATCCGCTCGATGGTTGCAGAAGAAACGTCTGTGATCTCCCAAAGACCGATCTCGGGATGGGTCTTCTCCATCCACCAACTCAAGAATTGGAGTGAGAAGAGAAAGGACTCCCCTTCTTTTGTTCTGACGAAGATCATCATGAGAAACCTCCTTCGTGACTACGTCACTTGCTTCATGTAGCGGAACACGTCAGGTCCCCCATCGGGCTGGAGAACCTTATACCGCCACAATAGGTACCGTTGCCCGACGCCACCGAAGATGAAGAGAGTCATGACCGCGAGGATGAGAAGGGCGATTCCAACCCTGGACAACCACCAGATCGTTGGATCAACAGAAAGGCAAATGAGAAACCAGCCGACACCACAAAGGAGGACGCCAGCACATACCCATCCTAGCCGCGCTTCAAATGTTGGCTGTGGCAATTGCTTGTCCTGAGAGCAATCGAACACTCTGATCGTCTCGGCCGCTGCACCGCTCATGACGATGCAGATGCCGCCCAAAGCGAAGAGGACGAAGTTCGCCAGGATCGCAACGAAGAGATTGCCCGGAAACTCCGTGAGAAAGAACCACAAGCACCCGAGGAAGAAGAGCAGCAGGCCGAGGATGCCGAAGAGGTATGCCTTCGTCTTCTCCACATCCACGATGTACTTGCGACAGGGCTTGACCAAGACGTTTGGAGGGAACTCCAACAGTTCTTGGTCTGTTGGTGTAACCATAAGAAAACCTCCTTCTGCCTGAACTACACCGACCCGTCAGAGTGAAGGGTGGTGAACCTGTGAATATCGAATACCCTCCTCTCAGAACCTTTTGCTTGTGCAGCACACGGAGCCGCTGCGCACAGGTTCTGATGAAGAGGAGGAACAATCCCACGATTGTGAACCCGGTCCCCCACCAGATCCCAAAAAGTGAATGCGTCCACGGTTGCTTCGTCATAAACCAAAGGCCGAGGACGAGGAAGAGGGTCACCGGGATGAGAAGATAGACGACAAAGCCCCGAGCCGGCTTCTTCCTCGTCGGGTTCTTATAGGCGCAGATCGCTGCGTGCTTCTTCGCGGCAAGGACTGTAAAGAGCACGCAGAGAAACCAGAATATGATCGCGGACACCACGCATACTGCTGGTTCTTGCAGAACATAGAAACCATCATACCCCATCAAGATGAATAAACCCAGGCAGAAGATGCTGCAGATAAGGTCTATCCAGAAGGGAATGGAGAAATCCCTCAGGAGCTTGTCGCTGTTGGGGCGAATGAAATTCATTGCGGTGTTCCTTTCGTTCAGTATTGTCCTTAGTCGTTGCCATAGGGAAACCATTCCCGCGTTTCCCAGCAATAGCGTCCGATCTCTCTGGTGTAGTTGGGCCTCGGCCAGCTCCCCATGGTAACGACGATCCGGGTATCACAGGGAGTTGCCCAAAACACAAGATCGCCGAGCACGCCAGTGACTCCAGAAACACTGACCACTCGTTGGGACAGAGAGAACGTGTTCGCGATAGTACTGTTGGTGACTCGGGATGGGAGAACCCTGCTTGCCGGGGCACGGAACAAGACCTCATTAGTAGGCATCTGGATCAAGAAGATGCCCTCAATCTGCGTTCCTGTCGTTGGGCGTTCTCTCGGAAAGAGCAGATGAGTGATCGGATACGTTGGTGGTTCCTGGTCTGCGAACCGAAGGCAGGTTGTTATGACCTTCCCGAGGCCGGCAGACAAAGCATGAGCATGGTCTGTCACCTGCAAAGCGTTCAAGGCAGGGTCAGGAATCTCAACCACTAGCCAGCTGACAGGATTCCTGAAGGTTGGATGCTCACCAAGAAGGGGATACAGAGAAGGGGATGACCCGTCCAAAGGCCGGACGTACAAGTAAAACATGATTACCTCCCGAGACAGTCGAAAGACTGCTGGAAAACAGTGAAATCGAACCATCGAGACTCGTCACCCTGCCTGTAATCGGATGAACAAACCCGTGCAGGATTTGGAGACGGTTTCGATGCAGTGAGTGACTATCACTCGGTTATGCTGAAAACTTCTTAAACCTATAACCGCCGCCGCTTGAACCAGTACTTGATCCGCAGCTTGGCCGTGAACAACGCGTGCCGGACGGACCGCCCGTGGCCGGCCACCACGTCCTTCGCCCCACCCGGGGTCTTCCGCGTCCGCAAGAGGAGCTCCTTGTTTTCCTGCAGGCGCTTGATCTGACCGCGCACCTTGAAGATCTCGCCCTGTGTTGTAATCATGGTCTTGTTGAATATCTTCTCGTCGATCTTCCGCTGGAAGTAGTCCCGCTCCGTGAGCTTCCGCTTCTGGATGAGGATCTCCTCTTCCTTGCGGAGCCGCCCAACCTCGCGACTCATCCGGAGGTACGGAATCCCAATTTGTGTCAGCAAATAGGTCAGCACCACGATACTGATCAGGATGATGATGATTACTACAAGATTCTGCCGAACCACGAGTTCGATATATTTGGCATTCACACCTTCCATGGCGTTCGCGAGGTGCATCCGTGCTTCGTCCAGCTGTGCTTGCAAGGCTGCAACCTGATCTCCACTCAAGCTCGCTTCGGCAGCGGCGAGGGCATTGTTCGCCTGCACGAGAATGTTCTTTACAGTATCCATGTTTACACCCTGTTGCTCATACCAATCGATCATGTCTGCAAGCTGGTTCAGGGCCTGAACAAGATCTTCAACGCCGGGAACAAGCTCGTTCGGAGTTATGGTTACCACAAAACTTTGTGTCTGAACTAATGGGACGCCCTGTTTGCTTTCTGCAGCTGCAGTGACATTCACTTCGTACGTCCCGGGGAGATCAATCAACTGCGCACGGACATCGAGTGCAAACTCTGCTTCACCGCCGACAGAAATGTTCACGGCGTTCGGCGCGGTCACCTTACAACACTCGCTGCCAATCAAGAGAGAGACGTTCAATAGAAGCTCGCCGGTGTTGACCAGTTTGCCAATCACTTTTCCGTTTGTTCCGGCAACGAGTTGGATGGCGTCTGTCTTCAGGGTGAAATTGAAATCAGCCACTGCTTCGCAGATGGGATCCTCGATACATTGCCATTCGTCGTTGCAGCCAGAGGGCGTGCAGGTTCGTTCCTGATAGCGTTCTGCAGGGATACATTCCCCGAAGCCGCAGATGTTGTCGACCCAGGCCGTGCAGTTGCAGAGGACGCCGCCACTCCCTCCGTTGCTCCCACCTCCACCAGGGCTGCCCGAGGCCGGCGTTGAGGTGTACAGGGTGATGCTGCCTGCGCCGGTGTTATTGAGGGTGTCATTCGCGGTTGCGGTGAGCGTGAAGGTTGCGCCGTTGCTGCCCGGTGCCTGGCAGTCGGTGCTGTTCAGGGAATAGTTTGTCTCGGTCTTGATGAGCGTGGGATACGAGGAGGTTGAGTTGAAGGTCCCGCCCGTGGGACAGGTCATGGAGACATTGATGGTAGTGTTCAGGACCTCACCCCGGGCGTTCTGCACTTGGATCCGGGGTATGGGGCTGATGGCGGCAGAGGCACTATACGTCGATGCTGCCGGCGGGAGCACGAAGACCGGAGTGATCGTGTTCGAGACCGTGAAGTTCCAAGTATTGAATTTCAGAATACCGCTGTGGTTCGCGTAGACTTCTACTTGCCAGATGCCAAGGAAGTCGTTGATTGTGAGGTTGATGGTAAAGGTATCGTTGGTCTGGTTGTAGATGTTCACCTTGCTCTGATTGAGGGTGGTATTGGCGTAGAAGCGGGTGACCGAGACGTTCCAGCCGACGGTACTGAAAGATTCGTTCTGGGAATCAAGCAGCGTCCAGATGATGTTCTCGCCGAGGTTGTAGATGGACTGGTTGTTGGTGTTGTTGAGGATGGAGACGTTCGTGAGGTTCGCGTCCTGGGACACGTTGCTGGTGTCAAGGACCGTGTAGAAGAAGCCTGTGTCGATGTCGCAGGTGTAGTTGGCGATGGTCGGGACAGACGCGTTGGTCGGGTAGGCCTGGAGCACGGCGACGCCAGAGGTGTTCGTGGTGTTGCTCAGGACGAGGGTGTCGTTCACGAAGAAGTTGACGGTGTAGCCGTTGAGCGGGACGCTTGTGTTCGCGTCGACCACGGTGCAGGAGACGTTGGCTGTGGTGCTGTTGCGGATGTTCGTGGCGACCGAGATGTTCGTGAGGTTGGCGGTGCCGAGGAGCGTGAAGGAGTGAGTTGGTGTGGTGGTGTTGACCTGGCCGTAGATGTCTTGGATGTGGAGGCGGACCGAGAAGTTGCCGGCGAGGGGGAATTCCGTGATATTGGAGAGATTCAGAGTGTAGTTGGTCCAGTTGGCGCTTGCGGTGTCGATGGAGTAGTTGGTGAAGGCGCCGGAGCCGTTGTGCTCGATGAGCTGGGCAGCGGCGTCCCCGAGGAGGTTGGTGGTATCCCAGTGGGCGGTTGCGTTGATCAGGTCTACCCTCGTGAGGTTGTCGCCATCGGTCACGTTGGTGCTGAAGTCGTCGGCCTGAGTAAGGTTCCAGACGGTGGGACGGTGGGGCGGGAGGTAGGTGACGTTGACTTGAATGAGATCAACGTAGAGGTTTTGGTCACCACCAGCTGCCCTTGTATAGTTAATTCTAACGGAAATATTTTCTGCCAGATTATCGGTTATGGCAAAGTTGGTGATGGTATAGTTATATAGTGCTTCTGTTCCCATACAGGTGTTGTTTATTGTTATCCAAGTTCCATTTCCGTTGTTAATTTCGATACCACAGGTAGAGAAAGATGTACCTCCTACTTTCCATTCGATCCATAGTTGAACATCTTTTATTTGGCTACCATCCTTGATGTCTGAGAAGTTATGATGAGAAGTGATATTTGCTTGGCTTAAAGCAGTTCCTGCTTCCAATCCATCTGCAGCATAAATATTGTCACTCGCATTAACTTGATTGCAAGTACATGTTCGAAGTTCTGTAGAATTTGAACAGCTATTAATTTCTGAGCAGTTTTGATGACTTATAGGGATATCTATGGCAGGAGAACGAACAGGTGAAGTAATAAAGAAAGATAGAACTGCAAAAACTATAATGAGTAGTAGTATAGAAATACCCCATTTCACATTATATTATTGAAATGAGGATGAATAAAAGAGAAGAAAGGGGTTAAATCCAACCATTTTCGTATACAAAGGCGTAAGGATCAGAAGCACCATTTGTATGTCCATCATCGCAGATCCCGTCCGGGGAGCCGGTGGTCTGGGGGACGTCAGGGCCGTCGTAGAGGTCGGTGCAGTACCCACCACCGATCAGGGCCCAGTGGTTCCCGCCGCCGTTCTTGGGGTTTTGGCTGTCATAGGGGAGGGAGAAGGCGTTGTCGCTGCCGCCGACGACGTTGACGTCGTAGCCGTTTAGAATGAAATTGTTGTGGTAAATAAGGTTATTGTACCCGTTATAAAGCTCAATACCATTATTATTATATTTAATTGTATTTTCTGTAATTATTGAATCAGTGATAGTATTGAGTCTAACTGGATAATTAGGATCACATACAGCGTTATTCTGATAAATAAAGTTGCCTCTTATTTCGATGTTTATAGAGGGACTAACAACTAATGCCTGATAACCATTATATTGGAATTCATTATTAAGGATTTTGATATTATTGAGACTGCCTCCACCAACACTGGCGCCAATCCAATTATTGTTATTGATTTTATTATTAAGGAGTTGAAGATTGCTAGTCTGTTCTGCTGAAACTCCCAAATCAAAATTCGTCACTTCAATATTTTGAATTGTCACAGCGTCTCGGAACTGTGTAGAAATCCCAATATCCCCACTCTGCCCGTCTGACGTCCCGGTGATCGTATGTCCCTGCCCGTCGAAGACGATCTTGTTCCGGGAGATCACGATCCCGTTGCCGACAACGCCGGTGATGTCGTTGTCCAGGTAGACAATCTTCGGCTGACTGTTCCCGTTCGGTGCCAGCGCCTGGTTACAGGAAGCAATATCCCCACAGTGCTCGGTGTAGGTCGTTGTCCCGCCAATTGCCGTGGCCGGACCTGTCGTGGTAATCCCAGATCCTTGCGGAAGTTTTATTCGCGTCAGCTGCGCGTCAGCGGTCGGTGCAGCCAACACACTAAACATTGAACCCAAGAGTAGCACAACGCCCAACATTCCCCAGAGTGCCTTGGTGTGTTCCATGTGGCCACCTATCCATTAGTGGGACTTGAGGGTTAATAAGCGCCATTTAAGTAGGTGCATAAAAGCCCTTTAAAAGCAAGCAAAAACCCGTACCAAGCGCTGATTTCCTTATAAAGTGGAAAAATGTTCCATTTTTGACCCTTCTTTTCTGAACTTTTTGTTATTTTTTCTACTTTCTTGATGGAGTCAATATATAGCCGGAGTAGAGAAGCGGATCAACAGTATTCATATAAGAATACTTTCAGTACGGTCAGGCAGGATGCGTCCCTATGGCATATACCCTCATGTTGCCGTCTCTCCGGAGCGGCAGTGGTCACTCGCTCAAGGATTCGCTCCTCTCCGTCCTCGCGACCCGGTGGCCGCTCACGGCCCGGCAGCTCTACTACGAGGTCAAGCGGGCCGGGGCAGCAGGCACCTACCAAGGCGTCTACAAGGCTCTCAAGGAACTTGTCTCCGAGGGGGTCGTTGAGAAAGAGGAGCGAACCTACCGCCTCTCGCCCCGCTGGGTCGTTGAGCTGGCACGCTTCCTCAAGCAGACCGGTCGGGAGGCCGGGAATGCAGCGCTTCCTTCCTACTTTGACTTCCAGCAGAACGGGAACGCCCAGTCGTTCACCTTCCAGACCCTCGAGGCACACGAACAGTACCGGAAGCGGCTCCAGCGGGAATTCTTCGCTGACCAGCAGAAGCGGTTCCCCTACTTCGGGCAAAGCACGCACATGCGGTCCCCGCTCGTGTTCACGGAGCGGGCACTCGGGATCCTCCGCTTGGTCAAGGAGACCGGGACCTATTGCTACATCGCCATCCAGGGAGACACGCCGATTGACCGGTGGTGCGCGGCCTCATATCATAATAAGTACATCACGGTTAAGACCGGCGTTCCGCTTGCGGACGGGGATGATATTATGGTGCTTGATGATATTGTCGTGCAGAGCTTCTTTGATCAGCGGATCAGCAAGGTGATTGACGCGTTCTACCAGCAACGGCAGGATATTGTCACCATCAATGTTCCCACCCTCTACAACACTGTGTACCGGAAACAGGCTGAGCACCATCTGGTCGTGCAGAAGAATCCGCTGCTTGCAGCGACCCTGCGGAACCGGATCCTGTCCTATTTTAGAGTCTAAACGAAAAACAGTGCATGGAGCTGCTGTACCATGTCACGGATGCGGACGAGGTGCTCGGGCCGATTGATCGTGACAAAGCGCACAAAGAAGAGCGCCTGCACCGGACCGGTATGGTGTTCGTGAAGAATACTGCCGGGAAGTACTTCATCGTCCGCCGGGCGGCCAAGCCGACCTTCCCGAACTGTTATGACTCCCCGGTTTCGTTTCATGTTGTGTTTGGTGAAACCTATGACGATGCAGCGCACCGTGAATATAAGGAGGAAACCGGACTTGACACAGATCTCCAATTTATCGGGAAGTTCCGTCATTACGACCCGCCGGAGCGCCAGATCGTGTCTGTGTATTTGGCGATTACTGACGAAGAACCGCGGCTTGATGTGCACGAAGCTGTGTCAGGGGCATGGTACACGGAAAGAGATGTTCGGGAAATCATCGCGTCGGGGGACGTGACGCCGTGGCTGCGGGACGGATTCAGGCTCGTGACTGCTCGTTAAATCCAGCCGTTCTGAGCAACGAATGCGTAACTGTCATTTATAGTATACAAGGGATTTCCAAAATAGCCTGCATCGCAGATCCCGTCCGGGGAGCCGGTGGTCTGGGGGACGTCAGGGCCGTCGTAGAGGTCGGTGCACGGGCCGCTGAGATCGGCCCAGTGGTTCCCGCCCCCGTTCTTGGGGTTCTGGCTATCGTAGGGGAGGTAGAAGGCGTTGTCGCTGCCGCCGTTCACAGAGACGTCAACACCATTGCCAATGAAATTATTGTGATAAAAAATGTTGTTATATCCATTTGTCAGCTCAAGACCGTAATTGTTTTGTTCAAATGTATTTTCTGCAATTACCGAGTTAGAGACACTTTGAAGTTCGATTGGATAGTTAGATGCACAGACAAGATTGTTTTGATAGAATGTGTTTCCCTTTATCTCAACATTTTGTGAAGTATAAACTCCCAATGCTTGAAATCCGTTGAATTTCATCTCATTATCGAGGATCTTAATATCGATGTCATTGGTACCTCCGACCATCACTCCAATCCATTGATTATTATTGATTTTACTATTAACAATTTGCAGATTACTTGTCTGCTCTGCAGCAATACCCCCATCAAACCCGGAAACTTCAATGTTCTGAATCATCACGTCGTTGCGGAATCTAGCATTAATCCCAAGGTACCCATTCTGCCCGTCCGACGTCCCCGTAATCTTATGACCCTGCCCGTCGAAGGTGATCTTGTTCCGGGAGATAGCAATCCCGTTGCCGACAACGCCGGTGATGTCGTTGTCCAGGTAGACGATCTTCTGTATGCTTCCCGTGGACAGTTCCTGGTTACAGGAAGGAATGTCCCAGCAATGAGCCGTGTTCGTTGTGATGGAAGGCGTCCAGGTTACTTCCCCGGCAACAATCGGCTGCGCAGCAACCGCAGGAACCGCCAGCAGGATGCCAAGCACCAGGACCGCATAACGCGTTCTCATATCCCTGTTTGAGCACCCAAGCCTTAAAACCGTGTCACGTGCCCAGCCGTCTCTTCAGCTCGCCAATAAGCGGGATCGTTTCTGCGTCAATCTTCCATTGCTTTGCCAGTGCGATGCTCAGCAAGTCAGTGAGGTACACGTGCGCGAACAGTTGTTCAAGCTTTGTTGCACCGAGCGGAGGAATATCAATCAGCGGAACTCCCTGGGCGGTCACGGTGTCAGCAAAGAACGCATACGCCGTCTTGATCTTCTCGCTTTCCGTGTCCAGCCGGAACCGGAGCACGCGGACGTGCTTCTGCACGGTCTGGAACGCGTTGATCTCGTTGTGGTTCAGCTCCGGGCACACGGACCCGTGCACGAGCTGTTTCGCGTTTTCGTTGAATTGGCCGAGGCACCGCGTCACGATCGCCGGCGCAGTACTGTACACGACGAGCAGTTTGTCATCAAACTGGGAAGCGAGTTCCGCTGCGCGCTGCTGCAACTGATCCTGGTGTGCGGCCAAGAAGGAACCGATGTGCAGGTACCGCTTCCGGTCAACCAGTTTCAGTGCTGAAAAAATAGCTGCAATCGCAAAGAACTGCCAGCCGACGCTCATGCGCTGCAACGGTATCGTGTCCGGCACCCGGACAAAGGGCAGGTTGTGCTCTTCCAACAAGCGCAGCAGTTCCCCGCCGCTGGTCACGCCAGCGATCTTGCAGCCGCGGTTCAGGCCTTCCTTGAACACGGCCAGGGTTTCATAGGTGTTGCCGGAATAGGAAACCGGGATCAGCAGGGTTTTTTCGTCCGCAAACGCCGGCAGGACTTCGTCCTTAATAACAAGAACAGGAAGCGACACATCGAACGCGTCCTTGATCAGGGACGCGGGCATGCCGCTGCCGCCCATGCCAACGCACACGATTGCGGTGATGTCATCTTTCGTGAAGGAGAGCGAGATCGTCTGCTTTGCTGCCTGCGTGCACTGATCGGGGAAGTCGCGGGCAAGCTGTTCGATCATGTGCACTCCAAGGTAACGTTGTGTTTTGCAAGAAGTGTTTCAACAAGATCGTGAATGCGCGCGTACGCCTCGTCGGTCTTCCCTTCAAACCGGATCGAGATCCGCGGCTGCGTGTTCGACGGCCGGATGATGAACCACCCGTCGTCCAGCTGCACGCGCACGCCGTCAAGCGTGTTCACGTCGTACGTCTTCCGCAATTCCTCTGCAATGTCATTCACAATTCTTGTTTTCTGTTCATGCGACACGGTTGGCCGGTATTCAGGTGATGTTTTGTACCGGGGAATGTCGGCAACTGCTTCGTGCAGCGGCGTTGTGCCGATAGCCTCGAGCACTTTCAGGGTTGCGTACAGGGCGTCGTCGTAATTGTAATTGTCCGCGAAGAAGTAGTGGCCGCTGCCTGGTTCCCCGCAGAAGGCTGCGCCAACCTCGCGCATGAGGTCCATAATGTAGGTGTGGCCCACCCGGCACGTCTTGGTCGTGCCGCCGTGCTGCTTGATGGTATCCGTGACGGTTTGCGACGCCAGCACATTTGACAAAATCATAGCGCCCGGCTGCTGTTTCAGGACGGTCCGCGCGAGCAAGGAAATGATCAGGTCGCTGTCCACAATCTTCCCATGTTTGTCAACGAAATTAAGGCGGTCGCCGTCACCGTCAAGGCCGATGCCGAGATCAGCCTGGTATTCAGTGACCGCGGCCATTAAATCCCGCATGTTCTCGAGCTTGAGCGGATCTGCCTCGTGGTTCGGGAACGTGCCGTCCGGAACGCAGTACAACGGGACCACGTCAAGGCCGGCCTGTTCCAGTGCGCGCGGCGCAATGTCCGACATGGCGCCGTTTGCCGCGTCGACAACGATGCGGAGCTTCGGGACCGTTGTTTTCGACAGCATGTCTGCAATGTACGCAGGAACAATGTCCACGTTTGTGACGGTTCCCGGTTCCACTGACACCAATGGCTCGTCCATAAGACTTTCAATCTCGTGCATCCCGGCTTCGTAGCTGATGCACTGCGCGTCCCGGGCGCAGAGCTTGAAGCCGTTGTCGTTTCCGGGGTTGTGGCTTGCAGTAACAACAATAGCACCGTCGGTTTTCTTGGTTACGCTTGCGAAATAGACAACAGGCGTGGGAACAACGCCGACATCGATGACATCGCAGCCAGCTTGCGTCAAACCGGCCACCAGTGCCTTTTTCAATGACGGGCTTGAGAGCCGGACGTCGGATCCGACAGCAACAGAAAGCTTCTTGTTTGGATATTTGTTTCCTAACCACCGTGCGAACGCGCGTCCGAGGTTTTCCGCAAAGGTTTCGTTCACGTCGTCGGGATACGGTCCGCGAATATCATATGCGTGAAACGGTTTCATACTGCACCCTGCACGCATTACAGTAAAAAGGTTTTTCCCTAGTTTTTCCCGCGTGCGAGTCGGATATGTGAATCCGCAAGCTCATACCCGTGCGCTTCTGCAGCGAGCAGATTCAGTTCTTGTGCGGTCACCGCAGCAGCGATGATCTCGGCAAGCTTGCGCGCATTCGCGCCTGGTTTTGAGCCCGGACCTGCACAACCGAGGAGGCTTAAGGCCTCTTTCGCCGTGCCAAAGCCAGTACCCCCGCCCACGGTGGCGACTTCGAGTGACGGCATGGACACCCCGAATAACAAGGTGTCCTTGTTCAGTTCTGCATGGGTGAAACAGGAACTTGATTCCACGATTTGTGCTGCGTCTTGTCCTGTTGCCAGGAACAGGGCAGCAACGGTGTTCGCTGCATTTGCATTGAACCCCGAGATCGTTCCGGACAATGCACTTCCTTCCAAGTTCTTGATGCGGTTCAGGTTGGCAATGTCCGCTGCCTCGACGCCGAACATTTTCTTGACGAGTCGCGCGGGCAACACAACCTCGGTTTCTACAGATTTTCCTCGACCAAGCAGAACATTCACATGCGACGCCTTCTTGTCCGTGCACATGTTGCCGGTTAAGCTGACCAGCTTGAGAAGTGGATGTTGCTTGAGTAAGGCGCGCACGCCATTGCCTGCGTACTTCGTCACTGAGTTCATACCCATGGCGTCCCCGGTGGTAAAGGTAAAGCGGATGTAGAGTCGCCGCCCCATCTGGAACGGGACAATGTCCTTGAGTTTCGATACTGTTGCGTCTGCTTCTGCTGCCTCGCGCATGGCATCGTACAACTCGCTGTGCTCGTTGATCTCTGCGGCGATCTTCTGCGCTGTTTCAATGGTGTTCGCTTCAACCACCGGTGCGCGTGCCATGTGATCGCGTGTGATCACGACCTCAACACCGTTTGCGGCGTTGAGGGTCTTGCAGCCGCGAGTGAGACCGGCAATCAATGCTGCCTCGTTGGTGGCTGCTGGCAGGAAGAAATCGCCCCGTGCCTCGGTGCCGTTCACTCTGAGGGGACCGGCAACCCCGAGGGGAATGACTGCGCCGCCGATTGCCTGTTCGATCCCAACTGTACCGTTCTTGGCTGTGGAAATGAAATGCCGGCCGATTGTGTCCAGGGACTTCTTGGTGTGTTGTTCGTAGTATTTCAGCCGGAGGAGTGCTGCTTCTTCGTGTGCCTTGACCCAATGATCAGGATCTTTCTGGTACTGCTCCTCCCAGATGATCATTTCGAGTTCGTGGGGCTTGACGTCCCCCTTGACGAGCCTGCGATACAGTTCCATACGTTTCGCCTCGAGTTGAGGTTTAAATGCCTATGCAAGGCCGAAGAACTATAAATAGTTCACTCCCAAACAGTGATTTCTCACACCACCCACGTTGGCGTTCCAAGTCCTTTGGGCTTGACCTGAAGCAGGAATGAACAGTCAGTTGATTGTTCGCATCAGGGAGCGGGAGCGCGGGTGGATTTTCTCACAAGACGTCGAAAGACGTCGTTTCTAAGGAGGGTATGGTGCACGACAAGAAGCGTAAGGTCGCTCAAACGTTTCTCAATCTCGTGAAGATCGACGACCGGAACCTCACGCCGCAACGGGAAGAGGTGTACCTCCAGATCTTCAGAGAAGTTCTGCTGAAGTTGCACGGACTATCGGTCACTGCGGAGGATGAGCAGGAGTTCCTTGCGCTCCTCCGGGAAGCGAAGGGCTAGGAGGCTGTGATGGATGACCGGGTACAAATGCTGATCGACGGTGTCCTCAAGCAGGCGCAAGAGGATGTAGTGAATGACGATCCTCACCTTCCTGGACATTACGAACGGACCTTGCGAACCTTGGTTGCTGTCCAGGGGATCGTCTTCAAAGACGAGTTTGCCACGGCGCTGAAGAAGAGTGTTTGGGAGCATCTTGGCGAGGAACGATGCGCTGCCATGAAGAAAGGCATTATCGAAGCGTTGCTCGCCCAGCTTCCGAAGGCCCTGCAGAACGGGTGCAAGCTGTCCCGTTCCGGCTACGAACAGGCGCTCGACATCGAACTCGCGCGCGCAGGGTTGCCGCCTGCAACGCTCGAGGAGCGGGCGTTGTTCCTCGCGAACTTCGACGAGATCATAAACACGGCACGGAGGCCGGAGCTTGATCCGGAGCAGCTCGTTCTTGCGGTTGCACGCAAGTTTGCGCCGCCGGATGTTCAACGGTTCTCTTCCCTGTGCGATGTGTTGGAGGAGGTCTTCGCAGGGCTTATCTCAACAATGACCGGGAGAAACCTCAGCGAAGAGTAACAGTCCGCGTTCCGACTGAAACTCTCTAAAGCGGCGTCGTACAGGATATTTTTGAGCATATAGGTGAGACGTGTGACCGTGGTGGGTGTGAGTACTCTTCCTTCCTCCTCCCCCAAGGAAAGCATTCGTCACGGTCACACACTTTTCTGATAACCAAGAGGCAGCGGCGGTACAAAGACAGGGAAATCGCCATTCCCTGTCTCCTTCCCGGGCCGTCGCTGCCTCCCTTTTTTCTGAAAGGAGGCGGCCATGTGGCTTAGTGATATTCTCGTCGCCTCCTTTTGTTTCGGGGCGGCGAACTACATTCGCAGCACCAAGCTGCTTCGGAACGGGACAGGGAACGTGCTCTCTCCCATCCAGATGATCCATGTCCTGATCGTTGTCCAGGCTGTGCTTGGTGCGCTTTGCATCAAGCTTTTTGGATTCGAGCGTCCGCCGGTCAAGGAACTCTGCATCCTGCTGGGTGTCGGGGTAACGTACGTGACGTACGTCCTGTTTGTCTTCTATGCCTTGCGGGTGTCGGACTTGACAGTCATCGGCCCGCTCTTCCCGATCTCGTTCATCCCGACGCTGCTCATCGGATGGTTCTGGCTCGGCGAGACCCTGACCCTCGGCGATGCCGTGACGTGCGGCTTCATGATCGCGGCGACCGTTGCCTTCGCTCAAGGAAAGCGGCGGGCGCAGCGGCAGGTGGTCGTGCTGATGCTGTTCAATGCCTTGTTCTTCGGGTTGAACGCGTGCCAGATCCGGTGGCTGAAAGGCTGCCGGTTCACGACACCGGAGATCTTCGCCTGGAGCCGGGTGATGCTGGTGCCGGTGCTGGTCTTCCTGTTTCCCCTGTTCGCGTGGCACGTGTTCCTCCCGGTTGTGCGGCTTCCGTTCAAGCGGAAGGTGCTGATCGGGACCTCGGAGTTCTTGAACGGCTTCGGAATCCTGTTTATGATCCAGGCGTTTCTGTGTTCCCGGCCCACGGCACTGGTGAACACAGTCGTGAATTGCGGCGTGGTGCTCGCGTTCGTGGTGGCCGGCATGATCGCAGCACGGAACATTCAATGGTACCGCGACGAGGTCATGGTCAACCTTGGTTGGAAGACGATCGGGGTGATCTTGATGTTGTCCGGGCTTGTGATGCAACTTGTGTGAGGAGGTTGAGATGGCTACACCAGAATCAAAAACAGTTCATATCCTCGTGCGCTGGACTGACAGCAAGGGACCCCAACGACGAGAGTGTAATGTTCCGAGTACTACGGTAATCGAAGATCTTCTGAACATGTTTCCGGATATTCCAAGGAACCACTGGCCTCTTGCTGAGGATGGTTGGCCGTATCCTACCAATTATGTCGTCAAGCATGGTGATCTGTTCGACTTCGTTTAAGGAATAGGTGTCACAATGATCGAAGGAAGCGCTACGGTCATCTGGAAGGAGCGGGGACCGCCGAGGACGAAGAGGCATGAAGTTGTCACCCTCACCAACGAGGAGTTAACACCGGCACGCCTTCGGGTGATGTTCCCAAGCATTCCAAAACAAGCGAAGGCGTTTTTCTACGGTATCCTTCTTGAAGAAGACGAACCCCTCTTCGAAGGGGACATGGTTATCTTCAAGGTTGTTTCGACTAATGGAAAGGAGGACATACAGTGTCATATCGAACGCACATCACCGTGAAATGGGAAGACGAGGACGGAAGGAGGCACAAGAAAAGGGTCTCCGTCGGTGAGATCGTGGATCCTGACACGTTCCGTGATCGGCTTCCCATCAGACGGCTTTCGCGGGCCGTTGACGAAAATGGCAACCCACTCAGAGGCGGCTGCCACTTCCGAGAGGGTGACGTCGTCGAGTTCGAATCCTTCTGACTCACCAGTTCGGTACTGTCCCGCGACCGTGCCGAACTGCTTAGGGTGTATAACACTGTGATACACTTTTATAAGTCCCCGCCCGCTACACCAGTCATGCTCTCCGAAACCACGCGCAAGCGCCTCAAAGAAAGCCACGCAAAACGTATCCTGCTCCAGTTCCCCGAGGGGCTCAAGACCCGCTGCCAGGCGATTGCCGACGAGCTCACCAAAGAAGGCTACGAGGTCCTGATTGCCTGCGAACCGAACTTCGGTGCCTGCGACCTCCGCGACCAAGACGCGCTCGACCTCGGCTGCGACGTGCTTCTCCACATCGGCCACACGGCCTTCGGTGTGCAAGAAAAACTGCCGGTGATCTACGAGCCCTATTATATTGATAAGAAGCTCTCCTTGGAGAAGCATCTTGACGCCCTCAAACCCTACCGCACCATCGGACTTACGTCCTCAGTGCAGTTCGTCGCTGCTCTTGAACCAGCCGCGGTCTTCCTTGAACAACACGGCAAGACGGTCACGGTGTTGGAGCCCATGCTCGGCTGCCGGCCGCCAAAGACTGCTGTTGACTGCTATGTGTTCATTGGCTCAGGAATGTTCCACCCGCTGGGCCTTGCCAAGGCCGTTGACCAGCCGGTGTTCTTCCTTGATGTGGAACGGAACACGCTGGAAGATCTGACACCGCAGAAAACAAAACAAGAAAAAATACGCTGGGCATCGATTGCCAAGGCGCAGGACGCAACGAATTTCGGGATTCTGGTGACGACCAAGCCCGGGCAGCGGAGCGCGCGCGCGTTCGCCATCAAGAAGGAGCTTGAAGCAAAGGAAAAGAAAGCTTGGGTGCTGGTGTTCGACCAGGCAACGCCGGATAAGATCGCGGGCTTGAAGCTGGACGCGCTCGTCAACACCATGTGCCCGCGGCTGAACGAGGACACGGCACTGTTCAAGAAACCGATCCTGAACCCGGACGACATCGACAAGCTGTGAGGTATTTATTGTTCATATTGAAAATCTTGTATTATCCTTTCATCCCATCACCTCGTCGTTTCCACGTCCGCACGACGTTTCAATGAAGCACGTTCGTGGTAGCGGGAGCTGAGTTGGGTGCGGTTTTTTGCTTTCAAACAATGTCTTTCCCTGTCTTGGGAAGGAGGTGAACGTGTTTTCGAAATTATTGGCATGGGTAAGGTTACGGTGGCGCCTGCATCGTCATCTCTCCGACGAGGATGTCAGAAAGTATGTTTCTGGGGAACCGGTCTCGCCTGCTGTTGACCGGCATCTGGGACTGTGCTGCGAATCGTGTACTGATCGCCTCTTCACGGCGCTTGACGAGACGATTCGGGCAATGGAATCAGGAGGGGAAGGTCGGAGCGTCGGATGGTTTTTATCCGGGTTAGGGAAGCGATTCAGCAGCCGGTATTTTTGCCCAATGGGTCTGATTTCCCAGATCGATGCCGGCGATGAAGCCACGCGACGCCATGCGACGTACTGTCGTTTTTGTCGTCCTTTTGTCGAAATGTATCGAAAATCACAAGAAGGTCTTTCAACTGTTGGGAGGGACTGATGCAAGAACAAATCATAGTGAATGTTCTTGGAGCAGGGAAGACTGTCCGCGAGACGCACACGGTTCGCCGGAGACCGAACATGCTTATGGGAGATGTCCGGAGGATTTGCAACGCTCCGGCCTCTCTCAAAGGCTTCATTGACGGTCGCTGCGTGTACGATAATGACCCTGTTCCGCGCGGGACAACAATCGTTGAAATGAGGATACCATGATCCAGGATGTCTTGATCCGAGTCGAGATTGAAGGCCCGGTGCACCGCACGGAATATGTTCCGTTAGGTGAGGTGTACCTGTACGGCGACCTCAAGCGGAAGTGCAGGGTCCCTGGCTGCTGGAACGCATTTGTCGGCGGGATCCTGCAACCGAACAGCCGCTGCATCGGCAGCTGTATTTTCTGTGTTGTTCTCACTGCTGGGAAAGTTTAGAAATGAGACTTCCGGGGATCAACCCTTTTGATCTGGATGAACTTCAAGGAATGTTTCGAGATTGTTCTTGTTCTCAAGTAGATTATTCCTTCTTTGTAGAGTGGCTCGTACAAGAGCTTCACTACAACATCATCGAGGCTGAATTGGAGTATCGCAGATGGTTTCTGGGATGGTGACTTGGACTACGTGGGAATCCCAGGAATGGACCCAGGAGATGGAGGAGCCATAGTCCAACAGGACACAAACCAGAAAGTCGCTGTCTTCAACGACCGTGGCTTTCTGATTCCTTAGTATAACAGTGTTATATAAAACAAAAAAGAATCACTTCACTGCTTTCTTGAACACGCTCTGAAATTCCTTGGCCTCGGCAACCGCCATGGTCGCAGCATCAGTCAGAATCTTCTGAGGATTTGGTCCGTGGATCACGAGCTTGGGCTCCTCAAGATACGGATGTTCCATCACGGTCGCGGCCTGCGTTGCCCCTGCCTTCCAGGCATTCTCAACGAGCAGGTTCAGCAAGGTGTGCGTCTCCCCGGAGAACTGGACAGCAATATGGTTCTTGTCTTTTTCGAGAACAGTCAGTTTCATAGCACCCGTCTTTGGTGATCGGTTTTTTAAAGGTTACTTTCCCTCGCCCGTGGAGGCCTTGTATGCGAGGAAGACAATCAACAGCAGCACGATCCCCCCAACCAAGAAGAAGAGATTCTCAGTGCCGAACCCGGGCAGCTTCACGTACTTCTCAATGAACTCTCCGCCTTGTGCTGACAGGAGCAGGAGCACGAAGACGAGCAGAACAACGATGAGGGTGAAATCCGGCTTCTCTCCTTGCTTTCCAGACGAGACGGCCTTGACCAGGAAGCCGATGAAGAACACTACAACAAAGAAGATCGCGGCGAACGGGAGGATCTCGTTGATGGTATCGATTACCCACGCGTTGCTGATGGCAAACAGTCCGAGGACCGCCCCGATCAGCACGTTCACGCGCTTGCCGAACAAGGTTGACAATTGCAGCGCACCGTACGCAACCGCGAACGTGAACAGGAACGGGAGCACGAACTCGGGGATAAGAAGAGCCATTATGCCGCCTCCTTTCCTTTCCTATGCAATGCTTCCGCGGTTTTCAATTGAATTCTCAATTGTGCAATCTTCTCAACAAACCTTCCCTTCTCATCCTCTGTTGAGGCATTTTTCCTTGCTTCTTCCAATTCTTTAATCGTAAGCTTCAGTCGCTTGATATCCTCCCCGAGCATGCGCTTGTTGTGTGCATGTTCAAATGGATTCAGCTCGAGGCCGCCGGTCATTGTATCCAGCAGTCGCTTTCCGTGGGATTTCCCTTTTCCAAACGAGTACCCCCCACTCGAACTCTCGCCCTTGAAGTGATGCCAGAAGAAGAACCACAGCCCGCCGATGACAATCACCACCCAGAACCAAAACTTGGCCAGGGGAATGAACAACGAATACAATCCCTGGAGCACGATGAACATGAACGCTGACCCGGCAATCAGGAGCCGGATCCCTTTCATGCCAGCGGTGTTCTCCTTGGTGAACCGGGTCGTCAGGGCACTGGACACGATATAGATGAAAATAATGATCACGATCGTCGGAAAGGCGATCAGGTAGAAGTAGTTCTCCATGGGAGTCGGGTACTCGTTACAGGAGACCGTGTTGGCGACATTCAGGAATTCGAGCAGCTGCTCGCAGATGCTGAAGGCCATACTACTCCTTTGGCTGGCGGCGCTTTAAATGCCAAGGGATTTAAAACCTCTCCCACATACTAAAGGAGTTCTATCCTGTGTGATCGTGAATGGGGGATCTAAAACCGTTCAACAGACGTGCCTGGCTACTCATAGTCATCGTTGTGCTTTCCCTCTCAGTTGGAGCACTCTTCTCTGAAGCCAGTCCCTTCACCCAATATACAGCCCGCTCGACCTATGTTGTCAATTCCCTGAACGCCACATTTAACATTAGTGTCCACAACCAAAACGCCTTAGCGAACATCAGTGAGGTGATTATCCAGCTCCCGAGTACCTGGTCCTTTAGTGTAGGGAGCAACCACACCAATTCTACAGGAGGGACAAGTGTCATCTTCTATAACGTTTCAAACAACCTTACGTGGACTGATAACAGTACAAACAGGACAATTGGACCTTCTGTCACGCAATTTTTTGGTTTCAATGCACGCCTTCCAAATACATCAGGAACGTACACGATTACCATTTTCACGAAAGTGAATGAGTTTAACGCCAGCAATACATACAACATCGATAACAAAAGTACCGTAACAATTACCCTCATCGGTGTTACGAGCACCACTGGTGAATACGCAATCGGTCCTGAAATCATCGTCTTCAACTGGACAAATGCTTCTCTGAGTATGGTAACAACCATCAACACGACCGGACTGAAAATCTCCAATGCCACCGGTGCAACCACCATCCAGCCGCAATACTTTACTACCAGTGATTATGGAACAAACGCCTATGACAACTTGACAAGTGGCAACTATGATCGTTGCCTCGCAAATGCGTCAAGCAGCAACGGATTATTATCATTTAATGTGTTCAGCAATACTACGGCAATTTCCTCGACCGGGTTCATGAATACTGAGGAGGCAAGCACAGCCAATTTCACGCTTTTCATTGATCCGATCTGTCCGCCTGGTCTCTACATCGGAAACTTTACGACCCACAACATCACAAGCACGAGCGAGTACGTCAATCTGACAGCAGAGGTTATCATTCCGATCAGCAAGGACAACACGTACAACGTTGCCAACAACAGCGCATTTGTCCGGGGCACCAACAGCACGACAAAGGGATCCCACACCTATTACTTCTGGACGAACGAGACAAGGAACGCCTCCTCCGTCCGGATCCTGCTCCGCGGCCTCTCTGGGGCAAACCTCTCGAAGGACCTTGACATCCTGGTGGTGAATTCTAGTGGCGACACTGTTGGAAAATCTATTGAGAACAACAGTGAGGATCTCATCCTCATGCTTCCGCAGTGGCCGCGATTCAACGACCTTTGGGAAATCCGTGTGGGAAACACGAGTGCAAGTTACCAGGTCGATTTCTTCTTCGCACCGGTAAACATCACCAACGGAAGCAATCAAACGGACTGGTACCCAACCCTCCGCTATGGGGTGATTATGGCCAATAACACCGGCCACTCGCACAACGACACCATCAACATCACAGGAATTGATGAAAACATCATAACGAATCTCAAAGAAAGTGTCTCCATCTACCAGGTGCTTGGTTATCCAAGCATCAATGAAACATCAGAAACGTACTATGTCCAGGTCTACAACTTCACCTCTGAGATCCTTGTCCGAACCTGGTGGAACAGGGAAACCGGGAAGGGAGATTCGAACTATACCATCCATCTTCGCAATCCGAACAACACCCTCGTTGCAACGTCCGTCAACAAGTGGCTCATTGCCAACTCTACGGATGCGGAACGGGAGGAATACATCCGCTGGAAGGGCGGCATTAATGCTTCGAATGAGGGGATCTGGAACATCACCATCTTCAATGCCAGTGCTCCATCTCCATTGGGACTTGGCCTGAGTAACCGAACAACCGAGGTGCAGCTGAAGTATGGATCAGCATTCGGCATCACGGTCGTCTCGAACTGGACCAATGGAACAGCATTAAATGGGTCGACTGGCGCTGGTCACAACGCCAGCTTCAACATCAGCCACTTCCTCAACCTGACCGGAACAAACTTCGTGAACGGGACGTACAAAGGATATGCTGAATATTACAACGGCAGCGGCTGGAAGGTTCGCGTGCCTCTTGAATTCACGGTCTGGGCGCCACAACTCCTGTTTGTGGACTCCAATACCGGCCGGCCAACCGCAAATACATCAGTCGTCCGAAACAAGACGGCTGTCAATGTCGGGCTTAACACAACAATAATCCTCAACTTCACCATGGCCAACAATGGAACCATTCCTGTAGCATATAACCTTACGATTGGAAATGGAAATCAAACCGCTATCAAGGATAGTGCTCTCAACAACATTTCAATGGTTGTCACCACCAACACCAGCCCCATCGATGGAAGTACCCAGAAACCACTCGTAGTTACCATCCAGGCGAGCAGTATCAATACAAGCAATTCAGCAGGCACGTATACGGGTACCATCGTCTTCAATACAACAAGTGACAACGGATTGAATCAATCTCATCCGTATGCCGTTACCAATCTTGTCATCGATGTCAACTATACAACATTCTTGAATGTCACGTTAACCGACTTCCATACAGCATCATCATTTATGATGACGAATGCAAGCAAAACGGAAAACCTCACTGTCGATGTGAAAGTCCAGCTTGTCAACGGAACGGTCATCTCAAATACCGCAACAGCTGGTTATATGAATCAAACAGACTTCCCGAATATCTACATCGTCGAGAATAATGTAACGAATTATATTAGTCATTTAACAAATGTGAATCTTGCTACAGGTGTCGTTTGTGCAAGCGACATTTGTCACATCAATGGAACCATTCCCGCGAACCTCGCTGGTGGTAACTATTCCATTTATATCAATGTCTCGTATCCAATCTGGAAATACAACGGAACAAATGTAATATCAGGCATTGATTATGCAACCAATCTGACGGGAACAGGCTCGAATAGAAACGTCTCCATTGCCCAGCTCGTCATTAACGAAACCGGGCTGAATCTGTCCTTAAACTCAACTGGAAGTCTTTCTCTTGGGTCGATTAGTGAGACAACTGGAATTGTGTATGTGAACATCAGTGTAAAGAATTTTGGACCGGTATCCACTGCAGTCAACGGGACAGGAACAAATGGTATCGCGGGAACAAAAGGAGTAACAAATACAAATGCATCAATCAACTTCGCTATCGGTTCCTGTGCAGTAACCGTTGCTGCGGTTACCAGTCATTGTTATGAAACTGGTGCAACTGCGGTCGTGAGTGGTTCGCAGTTCAGTGTGGTCCTTCCAGGATATTCTCCGCGAGGTTGTGATCTTGTCTGGAAGCTCACTGCCCAAACCGTGAGCTCGAGTACAAGTTGTTCGGATGGTGCTGTCCAATCTTTGAATAAGCGAGCATACGCAAATATAACAGGATTTGCGGTCACTGTAAGCGACAATTCAAGTTCAACGGATGATTCTGGAAGCACAACCGGCTCAGGTAGTTCGACAAGCTGCACCACAGACAGCGACTGTTCCTCGAGTCAATATTGTTCTAGTAATGTCTGCACAGCACTGAGCTGTAACTCTGATGAAGTTGCTGAAAATCATAAATGTGTCAAAAAACATAGACTTGAGATTGTTTTTGACCCGACGGAAGTAACCATCCTCGGAAATGGAAGTGATTATGGTGTTACCAAGGCGAAGATTTCGAACAAGGGTGGTTATGATGAAGATCTCAATTTCAGCCTCTTCTTCAGCGATACCGGGATTTTTGGAAATATGACGTATACGAACTGCACCGCAGGAGCGACAATCGGCTACTGTACAACAACCGTAACACTGTGGGCAGATATCACCGCTCCCATTGGGAATCGAACCGTGACGCTCACTGCGAAGAATGGGAATGTCACGGGAACCGGAAACTTCACTCTTATCATCAATCCAACTGAGGAAAAGAAATTGGCACTGAAGAATGAATTCTCAGATCTTTCTGCAAAAGCCAATGCACTTCAGGCGATTCTGGACAACTTGCGCAGCCAGCTAACCCAGGAAGAGATTGACGAGCTGCAGGCGCTGATCGATGAAATCAAAACGCTTGTAAGCCAAGGACAGGGTGCCCTGGCTGCTGAAAAGTACGACGAGCTCCAGACCGTGACGACACAAATTAAGGAGAAACTTGACGCATTCAATGAAAAATCAGGCGTTGAAGTTGGTATTCCGTTTGTCATCGATCTCTGGGTGTGGGGGATCATTATCCTTGCGGTGGTGATCATTGTCGGTGTCGTCGTCTATGCGCTCCTGCCGCCACGCCGCCGCCATCCCAAGTTCAAGATGCCGTCAACAGGCGGTGGTTTCACCTACCCAACAAGCCAGAAGAAAGGTGGCTTCTTCTCGAAGTTCAAAAAGAAGAAGGGTGAGACACCGGTTGCTTCAACGCCAGTGAAACGGGAAATCCAGGTTGTTGGCGGACCGCAAGTGAAATACGCCAAGCAGAAGGATTATCATCGGGCAAGCCAACAAGCATATGAATGGGATCCGCGGAAGCGGGACAAGAAGAAGTGAACATTTGTGTAAATTTTACTGAGTTTCTTCTGGTTTGGTTTCGGTTGTTTCTTTTGGCTCTTCTTTTTTCGGGGTTGGTTTTGTTTTCTGTTTCGGTTTCATTCCCTCGATAATCGTCGCGAATGCCGGCCGCGCAATCAACACGCCAGTCAGCACCCCGATGATCGTGGTAATCGCGAACCCGCGGATCAAGCCGATCCCAATGAACATGAGTGGCACCATCGCCGCAATAATCGTCAGCGCCGCACCGAACACAATGAAGAAGGCGATTTTAATTTTGTCCTTCAACCCCGCCAGTCGCCGCTGTTCTCCGTACAGGACCTCGTCCGCAATGATAATCTGGTGATCCACCCCGGTTCCGATCGCGGCAATCAACCCAGCAATTGCAGGGAGATCAATTGTCCACGAGATGAACCCGAACACCGGAATGAGGATCGCGCCAATCCACGACAAGACATCAATTCCTTGTTTCTTGATGGATGCAGTGATCACGATCAAAAGATTGATAACGAGAACTGCGCCCCAGATTAGTGCATCATTCTTTGCTGCAAGCCCGAGGACGATCATGACTTCGGAGAAACTGATGAAGGCAAGGGGGAAGGAGATGCGCACGCTCCGGTACCGGATAAAGGTAATGATAATCACGACCAGCGCAGCAATCCCAGCGGCAATCAGAATATCCTTGAAGAAGTTCGCCCCCAAGGTTGGTGAAATCACACCCACTGATAACGGTTCAAGCGCAATGGGCAAGGCCCCGGAGCGGAGAATGGTTTGCAGGTTCAATTTTTCGCCAAGGGCTTCTTCCTGACTCTCTCCGAATCCCGTTACCTGTGGGGTATTGACAATTTGCCCTCCAAGGTTGCCAGAAATTCGAAGCGAGGAAACAAGATCATTATCAAGATAGAGTTCAAGCGGGAAGGTCAGATACTGTTCCCCGCTCGTGAAATCGAGCTGCTTGGGAAGATTCGCTGTTACGGCGGCAAACCGCTCTGCACCGTCGGCTGAAATCAGTACTTGGAAGAAGAAACGGAAGCCGTCCGCTTCAGGAACAACGCCCGAGGACTGGGGATCGGTCTTGACCAGCTCAATGTCCTTTCCTGTGTAGACCGTGGCGCGCAAGAACGCTTCCTTGCTAGTCATGTTGAGGAAGCGAAACGGAATATCAGCAAGAGTGATAGTTTCACCGAAGGTGATTTCTTCTTCGCCGACGCGGATCGTGTCGTTTCCTGTCACCATGACAAGAAATTCCTGATCACCGAGGGTGAAGCTCCCGGACCCGTTCGACAGGGTGACCGGCATGACCACCTTTGCATCGAAATTGCCCTGCCGTGTCAGGAGATTGTCAACAACATCAGCTCCTACTCCTGCTGCATCAATCTGGATGAAGGTCTTTCCTTGTGTATCAGTGACCGAGGTGAAGCTGATCTCTTTTAACCCGTACAAGTTTGCACGGGTTTCTAATGTGGTAATTGCTTCAGCGATCTGGTCCGCTGTTGCATTGGCGTCAGTTGCCCGTAAAATCAGGCGCGTGCCACCGCGGAGATCAAGACCGAACTCCAGATTGGTCCGTTCAATATCCAAGACGCTCACCGCAAGCACCTGGCTCTCGTTCCGTTCAAATGATGCTTCGACCCCGTTCACCGTCAGCGTGAAAGATGTACTGACAGTCTCTGCAGCAGCGAGAAAGTCTGCGGCATTCGAAACTGGTATTCCGTCAACTGCTGTAATAATGTCCCCGGCAGTAATGACGCCATGCACCGGCGATGCCGCGTCAACAAAGGCTACCTCGACGCCGTTCCCCCCATAGGGGTTGTCCTTCACACTCACTGCAAGAATAGCTCCGAAGAGAACCACCAACAAGATGGCCAGCCGCCAGTAGGTCCAGCCACTCATAGTTTTGACCTTCCGAGGAACCAGACGAGAAGAGCAACATTCTGGATCCATGTATTGACGAGATCAACTACCAATCCGATCAGCAACACTGCGGTAATTGTTGAGATCACAACAGAGATGCCTGAAAAATACAAGACAGCAACAACCGCGATGGTTGTGAAGGTCATGGTCAGCCCTGTTTTCATTGCACTTCGAATGCGCTCAGAAACACGGTCCGTACCCGAACGTGTCAGTCGGCTGGTCAAGAGAATGTCCGTATCGACTGAATATCCAATCAACATCAGGAGCGCGCCTATCCCGGCGAGCGAAAGGGGAATCTGGAAGACCTGCATCAACGCAAGGGTGACGAGAATATCTGATGCCGCAGCAAGAATCACCGCAACTGACGGTCCGAGTTTCCGGAACAAGGTGAACACTGCGATGCTCATGAGGATGAACGCAACGAGAATCCCGGCCTGTGCCTGAAACCAGAATGCCTCACTCAATGCAGAACCAACTGATTCTGTTGTGGCAAGGTTTGTTGGCAAGCCGAGGGAGCCAAGCGCTTCAAGAACTGAGTCCATGTCGGTTTCTGGGCCTACGGTCACAATCAACGAGGTTCCAGAAATTCCAATGAACTCGCGAACATGCGCTGAAAATGGCTCGAGCGCCGTTTCAAGTTCAGCAACACCAAACCCATTCGCTGGAATCGTAATCGCTGTTCCGCCGGTCAGTTCAATCGAGCGGAGGAACCATTCACCGGTGTTCAGATAGCCCATCCCCAAAAAGGCGACCGAGCCGATGAGTAAAAGGATGGGGAGCAGGATCAGGAGCCGGTATCGTTTGAAGAGGGCACGCGCTTCGTCTTTCGGGAGCTGCTCAGAAACGGCCATCGTAACCACTGGGAAGAATATGCCCCAAGTCTTTTAAAGCCTTCGAATGGGTGAATAGAAGTATGCATGTCCCCTCGATCAGCATCGACGAGATGGCCACGATTGATGAGCGGACGATCACATTTTTTGGGGTTGATCTCCGCCAGCTGATGGAGAGCGCGGGGTTCAAGGTGGCTGCCTTTGCCCGAGAACGACTCAAAGGCACGGTTGCCGGGAAAACCATCGTGATCCTCGTAGGAAAAGGAAACAATGGTGGCGATGGTCTGGTTGCGGCCCGCTACCTGACAAATTGGGGGGCGATTGTCCATCTTCTGGTTGCTGTCCGGCCAGAAACACTGCGCGAGCCAGGAAAAAGCCACCTCCAGACCGCGAAGAACATGTTCATTAACCAGTTCTATCCAACGCAGACGCTTCCTGAGGAGCTAGAGGAGGCAGACCTCATCATTGACGCGCTCCTCGGCTACAACGGGCGCGGAGCCCCCCGGGAGCCGCTCGTCACGATCATCAAAAAAGCGAATGAGACAAAGCGGCCGATCCTTTCAGTCGATGTTCCCTCGGGGATTGATGCTGATACTGGCTTTGTCACGGGTGCGTGCATTCGGGCGACCTGGACTCTTGCTCTTGCCCTTCCCAAGAACGGCACCATGGCAAAACAGGCAAAGCCCTTCGTCGGCGAGCTCTGGGTTGCGGATATTGGTATCCCCAGGGAGGTCTACCAGCTTCTGGAACTTCCCGTACCCATGATCTTTGAGGAGAAGCTGTGGGTGAAGGTCTCGGGGAAACGAATTTAATCTTCTGATCCCAGCAGCGAACCATGACTGATGTTGCGATCGTGGGAGCTGGCCCGGCCGGATTGTATCTTGCCCACCTGCTTGACCAGCAAGGCATCTCCTACCGGATCTTTGATAAAGCGCAGCATCTTGGAACCAAAGCCTGTTCCGGACTCTATTCTCCTCGGATCGAGGAATTCGTGAAACTCGACCCGTCCTGGATTGACCATCGTGTTTCTGGTGCCCTGATCCGAAACAACGGAACCGTAATTCGGGCTGAAAAAAAGAACTGGCACGCATACGTTGTCTCCCGGAAAAAGATGCAACAGGGACTTATTCGACAATGGAAGATTCCCATTGAACAGAAACAGATCGAAACACTCTTAATCGAAAACAATGTTTGTCTCAAGACCCGTGACGAGACAATCAGCGCCAAGTTGCTCGTTGGGGCAGACGGATCGAATTCTCTTGTTCGCCGCCATTTCAAGGTGGCTGTTCCGGAAACCATTAACGGCATCATTGCCCTTGTTCCGGAAACCAACACTGGAGATAAGGTGGAACTCTGGGTTGATGAAACACTCAAGGACGGGTTCTACTGGAAGATTCCTCGGGGGAAGCAAACTGAATACGGCGCAATGGGAACCGTCCAGTTTAGTGATCTGGAAAAGCGGTTCAACCTCTCGACCTACGAAAAGGAAGCTGCCATCATCCCGTTGGGACTCATCCCCACGGCGTTCAATCGGACACTCCTCCTCGGGGACGCCGCCTGCCAAGTGAAACCATGGTCCGGTGGCGGAGTTATTTTTTCATTCACATGTGCGAAGATTGCCGCAACAACCATCGCGAATGCATTGGCGGAAAACCGTTTCGATGAAGCGTTTCTGAAAGAGCAATACGATGACGTCTGGAAAGCGGGTGTTGGAAAAACAATCAACATCGGCCTGCTGTTTCGGGGACTCTATCGAGACGCATCACCTGAGGAGATCACCGCGCTCTTCAAGGCACTTACAACAACTGATCTGAGTGCTCTTGACATGGATTTCCCCGATGGTTTCGGTTTTTAAGATCAGTGCATAAAGGGTGTCTATGCTAACCAAGGTGGGGTTGAAGAAAGAGTTTGCCAAGGACTGGAAGCACCATTACGAAGTTCCGCTTTTCAAAACAAAGGGATTTGTCCGGAAGACGTGCGCCTGCGGGAAGCATTTCTGGACCCTTGCCGCTGAACGAACAACCTGCGGTGATCCTCCATGTGATCCGTACGGATTTCTTGGGAAGCCCATCACGAAGAAGAACCTCGATTACCTTGCCATGTGGCACGAATTCGCTACATTCTTCAAGAAACACAAGCATGCGGTCGTGAATCGGTATCCGGTCATTGACCGCTGGCGCCCTGATTTGTATTTTACGATCGCCAGCATCCAGGACTTTCAGCGCATTGAACATGGGCGTGTTGTCATGGAGTATCCCGCTGATCCGCTCGTGGTTCCGCAGGTGTGTTTGCGATTCAACGACATCCCGAATGTGGGAGTAACCGGCCGCCATCACACAGGCTTTATTATGGGTGGGCAGCACAGCTTTGGGAACTACTGGAAGGAACGCTGCATTGAATTGAATTTCGAGTTCCTCACGAAAACACTCGGCATCCCGGAAACAGAACTGACGTACGTCGAAGATGTCTGGAGCATGCCGGACTTCTCACAATTTGGTCCGTCGGTTGAAACCTTTTCCCGCGGCCTTGAACTTGTCAATTCTGTGTTTTCGCAGTTCACGGCAAAAGGAACGGGGTACACCGAACTTCCCAGAAAAGTCATTGATGTCGGCTGGGGACATGAACGTCTTGTCTGGTTTTCCCAAGGGACACCGACGGGATACGACGCGGTATTCGGTCCGGTCATCACCTGGATGAAACAACAAAGCGGGCAGCACGACACTGCTCTTTTTGATCGCTATGCTGTTCTTGCCGGCGGACTCGATGTCGAAGATGGTCGCAATATGCAGCGGGCTCGTGAGCAGCTGGCGAAACAGCTCGCTGTCACACCAACAGAACTCAGGAGAACGGTCGCTCCAATGCAGGCGTTGTATGCGGTTGCAGACCATACAAAGTCCCTCCTGTTCGCGATTGCTGACGGCGGCATCCCTAGTAACATTGGGGGCGGTTACAACCTTCGCGTGATCTTGCGGCGGGCGCTTTCGTTCATGAAGGAGTTTGAATTCCCATTCACGATACAAGATGTTGCCTCACGTCATGCAACCTTTCTCAAACCACTGTTCCCTGAACTCAAGCGTGCACTCCCCATCTTCAATGAGAATATCTCAGTTGAGACTGACCGTTACATAAAGACCATGGATCGCGGTATGAAGCTCGCGAAAACCGAGCTAAAGAAAGGCAAGCTTACCACCAAGAAACTCGTTACCATGTACGTGTCAAACGGGATTACCCCGGAAATTGTGGACACCATTGCAAAGCAGGAAGGAGTGCCGTTCACGGTGCCGGATGATTTCTATAGCAAACTCACCGAGCACACCGAAACAGGGAAAAAAGAACTAGAAACAGAACTGAAGATCAATGTTTCGGGAACTGCATCAACAAAATTATTGTATTACCAGCAACCATATGCGAAAACCTTTTCAGCAACCATTGTTAGCGTGCACCGTGGATGGGTTGCGTTCGACCGGACATTGTTCTATTCTGAAGGCGGCGGCCAGCCTGCTGATCACGGAACGATTGAATTCAGGGGCAAAACTCATCATGTTACCGATGTGCAGAAGGTACAGAATGTGGTGTTTCACAAAGTGGTGCCTGTTCCCAAAACAAAAGGAAAAATCACAGGAACGATTGATTGGGATCGGCGGTATCAGCTGATGCAAATGCATACGGCAACGCACGTCCTTGGTGGCGTTGCCAGGAAGTTACTGGGACCGCAGATCTGGCAGGCAGGTGCCAAGAAAGGAGTCACGTCTTCTCGCCTTGATGTAACTCATTATCAGCCGTTCACACCCCAGGACCTCAAGAAGCTGGAAGATGGAGTGAACAACATTGTGAAAGGGAAGCAACAGGTGGGGATGCACGAGCACGACCGCGGTGCCGCAGAACAGCGGTACGGGTTCGTCTTGTATCAAGGTGGCGCGTCTCCCGGGAAAACGATCCGTGTTGTGAATATCGGGGACGTTGACACGGAAGCGTGCGGCGGAACGCACCTCCGGAACACGAGTGAAATCGGCCGGTTCGTGATTATGAAAACAGAACGCATCGCAGATGGGGTGAACCGGATCGAGTTCACCTGTGGGGCTGCTGCAGAGCAGTTCGTACACAAACAAGAACAGAAATACAAAGAGGCAGTTGCCACGGTCACGAAGCATCTCGATGTTCCGATCGCGTTACAGGAGGCTGATATACTCCGGGAACTCCGGGAAACAAGCACGATCCTTTCGTGCGATCAGCAAATGATTCCCAAGACACTTGAGAAATTTGCGTCACAGCTTACTGGCGATGCATCAGCCTTGACAAAGGTCAAGACACTACCACAGCTTGCTGAAACGGTATTCCAGTTATGGAAACAATCCCGAAAACAAACCGTCCGGGAACGAACCAAGAGTGCTTCGTCAGTTGTTGAAACACTCGAACAGGCTGCCAAAAATAACCAGATCCGAACAATTCTTGATCTGACACGGAAAGAGCTGATCACGGTTGCGGATGATTTGTTGAAACGCCATCCTGACTGGACCATTGTCCTCGCAAACAACCAAGGCGAACTCGTTGCCATGAGCAAAACACAAGATGCTGGGAAGCTCGTGCAAACGCTTGCCAAACGAGCAGGCGGGGCCGGCGGGGGAAAACCAACGGTCGGACAAGGAAAAGCCGATCCCAAGAAACTCAAGCACCTGCTTTAGATCTGCAGCAAGAGACATTCCTTTGGTTTGATATAACTGTTTTCGCAATAGGTTTCCAGTAATTCGTCCACATCAATTGGTGTCTCGATTGGCACGAACTCGCCTGAAGGGAGGAGCACAGTCAATTCTTCCTGCTCTCCTTCCAGAAAAACGATGATTGCGAAAGCGGGGTAGGTGGTGACAAAGTCGGATAAGGTTGTCTTCATCGCCTCACAGGATTCGCAGGCTTCTGGTGTGGTATAGGTATAGATAAGCCGGCCGGTGCGAAGCGCTGAGAGCACTTCTTCGGTTGTCAGTGCCCGTTCAACAATCGGCGGTGGTAAGATAATCTCCGGCTCTTCGCTGGAAGATTGTGTTACTGGAGTAAAACTCACGGCAAATCCTGCTGCTGAGAGCAGCATCAAAGCAACCAGGAACAGGGCAAAGCTCCGCTCTTTTCGCATAGGAGACCATACTTGGGGAGATTTAAAAACGTGCTGCTCTCCGTGCTTATAATACACAGGAACAATGAGTAAGGGACATGCGGGGGCAACTGGAATTCATTGTCATTTTCGGGTTGATTTTCCTTGTGGTAGTCATCGTCGCGATCATGGTCCGGCAGCCGACGACCCCGGATAGTCTGCCGTCGGTTCTTGGGACTGAAGAAAGCCTGCTGCGTGATGTGACCGAGCAGCTCATCCGGAACGGCGCAGACGAGACGCTCCAGCTCATGGAGCTCCATGGCGGCTACCTGACACTTGACAAGATCGGACCAGGGGCAATTGTTCCAACCCACACCATTTTCGAGGGAGAGGGTGTCCCTTACTGGCAGGTGTGCCAAAACGACCTGAGCCGTTCTCTCGCTGATATCACAAGGGACTATGAACGTGGTATCCAAAACTATCTAATCGAGCACAGCAGTGAAATCACGGTTCCGGGAAAAACGGTCGTTGTCGATACAACAAAGATTATGGTGGATGCGAACATTCTCGACAACAAGATCGATCTTGAGATCATCGTGCCGATCAGTCTCCAAGAGTACGAGGCAGCAGAGCGCTATTCGCTGAGCGTCCCAACGGAATTCGGCCGGTTGGTTCAATTTTCTCAGGCGCTTGCCGGTGAGTTCTCGACAATGCGCTGGCTTGACTGGTTCACGGTGTACGCGATCCTCTTTTCCCCGGACATGGATGATGGCCACCCGATGCTGCCAACGGGCGGTGTCATGAATGATTGTGGCGACGGCTTTACGCGAACACCGAAACAGGTTTCCGCAGGCCTGACGCTTGCAGCGAACTACGTCTTATCCCATCTTGTGTGGTGGGGTTCTTCTACACCTGATTCCTCGGAAGCGCGGAGCTTCGCGATTCCGACAGTGCTCGGGAAAACGTTCTCTGAGCTGGAGCCGCAGCTGTTCTATTCTGATGATTTCTCTTTCAAGACAACGCAGGGCTTCTCGGGCTCCAACAGCCAGATTCTCATGGATGCTGATATCTACGTGTTTGCCCGATGTACAGGAGTATATAACATCCGCTATGCTGTTACCTACCCCTTCGTTGTGCGCATCTTTGACAAACTCTCAAACTATCCCTACCACATTGCAGGATTCGTGAACGTGAAGGACATGGAAACAGCGCCGTGTTCCGAGCCGGTCTCCTTGGTCGTGTCAACAGCATGCGGCGAACCGGTGTGCCCGGTGAATGTGTCTGTCACTGATCATCTCGGGAATCCGGTGATCGGCGCGCTGGTGACCCTCGGCGAATGTTTCACCGCAACCACGAATGTTCACGGAACAGCAACAGGAACAGCATCATGCGGCACGCAACAAATCGACGTCTTCGCAGATGCGTACTTGCCGTACATTTCCTACGCGGATCCTGCGCAACCAATTCTCGTTACCCTTCAGTCGCCGGTTCCGCATACCGTTCATTTCCGGACCGTTGCAATTGAACCGAAAGGAAGCTACACCACCTGCCATGTCAATACAGGAGACGATCCAGTGATCGTGCGCATCGGTGGGGAGGGGAGTTCAGCAATGACTATCTTTAACTTGGAAACAGAAACTGATTGTTACACTGAAAACCCGGCGTGTGTCACCTGTGCCAATGCAGATGTATTGGGGAGTGCCATAGAACAGATCAAGGCTGCATGCGATGCGTGCATCGATGCGTGCATTACAGCACTGCCGAGCGTCACGTATCCTTCGGGGAAGTTCAATTTCAATCTCCCGACCGGGACGTTCCCTGTTGAAGCAACGGCGATCAAGTATGCAACCTCTGTCCTTGGTGGCTTCATCACCGAAGGGACGATTCCCGCGACACCTGATGCCTTGACGGTCACGGTGCCGCTTGCTGCGACTGCAGTACCGCAGTTGACAGAACAGGAACTGCACGATCTTGCAGTCAAGGCAACAAACGTGTGTGCAATCAAGCCGTTCAAGATCGGCGTTCCTTATCCAACCTGGACATTCTCGTTCGGCCAGGCATGCACCTGCAGCGACCTGCATGCCATTGCAACAGAGCTCGCAACAACAGGGTGTCTGACCGCGAGCCAGGCGGCCTCCATCCCGGAGAGTGGCTGTACACTAAATGATGGTATCAACACGATTATTACATTATGTGACGCCCAGTTCGTAGGGTCGTGTGGGGTGAGCTCATGATGAAATCGGTCCTCCTCAGCGCAACGATGATTAGCATCTGTCTTGTGCTGCTGATGCCGGTTGCAAGCGCCATGCAAATCAGGATTGTCAGCTCTGGCCCTGATCTCACACCAACATACCAGCCGCTGGTTTCTGTGACATCGAAAGAAACAAAGGTTACTGCATTCAGTTATGATCTTCGTGTCAATGTAACTGCAGCAGGAACCCCAGCGTACCCGCTCATTGCTGCCTATGTCTGGTGGTGCAAGGGGGATCCTGATCCAGCAACCTGTACCCTCCAATCATTCGAACCAATGCCGCTGATTGACGGGATTGCTACCGTAACCAAGTCGTGGAGCCTGGTTGCCGATACAACAGGCAGTTACCCACAGACAGCGTACATCCTTGTGGGAGCGCGGCTCCAACATCCCGACGGAACAACAATGTGGGCAACGAAGATCCATAAGGTTGTCCGAACAAGCGCGTCTGTCCAGTTTACCCATCAAACTCTTCTTGATGTCGATGCCGTTGCTGTCCATGCCGCGTCTGTGGACGCGGCAACGCAGCTCTCTTCCTACATTACCTCCTATCGGCAGCTTCCCTTGGATCCTGCGCGTGTCAGCAAGATCGTCATTCAGAGCGCTTCCTCGATCACGACCCTGCTCTCGAATACACCGCCGTACAACCTTGTGTCGCAGGTTGTGGGGAATGAGATTGTGAGCACAGGATCGAATTATGTTCTCTTGTTTCCGTTTGTCAGCGGATTCCGGAATGCACCGGTTGCTGTTGTGCAAAGCAGTTCAGGAGAAGTGTGCGGCGACAATCAGTGTGGAAACGGTGAGAAAGGGAATTGTTGCAGTGACTGTCCCTGTGATTCTGGTTCCTATTGCACGTATGCAGAAACCTGTTCGCTTATTGACTATGAACTGGAGTATGTTTCTCCTACAACGCTTGTTCTCCCCACCTGTGACAGCACTTCCTCGCTGCCCATTACTGTTCGACTGAAGAATCTTCCTGTCGGAGCGAGCACGCCCTCGTTTTCCGCGGTGCTTGGTGGGATACCACAACAACCTGTCTGCGTGTTTCAAGGGAATGAGTTGTACCGATGCACGTTGGTTGTGACGCCGCCTGCATCATGCGGGTCAGGAACAGTTATTTCCGGGAACACCCTCACCGCGACCTTTACCCATCAGACAGGATCCGGAAAACAATACACAACCTCCTTGCTGACCGCGATCCCAACAATCCAAACCGGGGTGTGTGGAAATGGAATCTGTGACACTGGTGAGGATGCAACCTGCTGCCTTGATTGCGGTTGCACGGGCGGGTTCGAATGCCAATTACAGGGAACAACCAACGGGCAGTGTGTCCAGCCGTTTGGGACATCGAACCTTGTTGCAGTCACCGTGACACCACAATCATTACTGACTCACGATCCTGTGGCCGGGACAGGGTTAACGGTCTCGGCAAGTGTCCTCAATCCGCCCGAGGCCTTGACGCTCGGCGTTGCAGGTTGTGCTGCAGCGTGCCAGACAACAGACGGGAGTTGCACGGCAAGCTGCACCGGAACCTGTTCGCTCGGCGCGAACGCCACGTCGTTAACGTGTGCATTGAATCTCAAGATTCTGAATTACCAATCCGGGAACGGCTACACTGTGAGCCAAACGCTTGCGCTTCCATTTTCCTACACAACGGCAACCGGAACAACGAACAAGCTCATCAGCCTCGCCGTGCCCCCTGTCGGTTTTGGACAGGTGACCTGCGGCAATGGTCTCTGCGATCCGACGGAGTCAAGGGGGAGCTGCTGCTATGACTGCCCTTGCGGAACAGGAGAATACTGCGAAGCGGTGAACGAGTATGCAACACTTGCAGATACCTGCCAGCCAGATCCAGAGCTTTCGTTGTATCTGCTCAGTGTTTCTCCCGGGATGTTTGAAGACAGTTCGATCCAGAATAAGGCGACGATAATTGGAAAAATTAAGGAAGCCCCGACGAGTCTCACCATTGAGCGTACAGACTGCGGAATCCAGGATACTGAGCTTGTCTGTTCGCTGGATGATTGCTTCCTGCAGGGAAACATTCTTTCCTGCACCTTGACGCTGCCGGTGTTTCCTGATGATCCAACAAGTCCCATTTTCGATCGTGACCAAGAAGCATATCGTGTCTTTGCTGATCTTGATGTTCACGCGACCTATCATGACGGACCGCAGAATGTTGCCGTGACCCTCTCAACAGCAACACCGGAACTGCTCGTTGGCGCTGTTCCCGTTTGTGGTGACGGGGTGTGCGGGACCGGGGAGAGTGCCGCCACCTGTTGCCTTGATTGTTCCTGTATTGAGGACGCTGCCTTTGGAGAAGGCTTCCTTTGTGTGCCGGGCGGCAGCGATCCGCAGAGTCTCTGCGTCAAGGAAGGGTTGATCGGACTCATTGTCTATCATGTGACGCCGGAACCCGTGAAATGCACCTTGAGCATGTCTGACAAGACGTGCCACTTCCTCAAGAGCATCAAAGTTGATTTGAAAATTGTCGGCTTGGCAACAGCGCTCCAGGTTCAGGATGTTTCCTATACGTTCCAGGGGAATGAGCACAAAGCGAATTGTGCTGCCGGTGACAGCTCGAATTCGTTGAGTTGTATTCTCGGGTTGCCACCGCTTGAGAAGGCAAAGCTCGGGGGCCAGACGGAACCGCTCCGGTTTGCTGTGACTGCGCTCATCCCGACGAGTGATGAGATTGTTACTGGCGCGGCGCTCGTCACCATGGAGGCTACTCACGCACTGCAGATCAAGGGGATTGAGGACGATATCAAGTCAGGGGACGAGTTGGCAAACGACTTGTTGGAGGAAACTGGTGATACCGAGGATCAGGGGGAGGAAGGGGGAGCAACAAACATGGTTTTCCAAATCATTACAGCAATCATGTCTATCCTCTGTTACTGGTTTTGTACTCCTTGCTGCGTTCTTGCATTAATTGGAGGATTAGCCTCAGCAGCGATGCAAGGGAATGTCCTTGCATTCATTGGTGCGATTGTAGGATACTTTAACCCAGTTGTTGGGCTTGTCCTCAATGTCGGGAGTCTGGCGTTATGAGCATGAAGAACTATGGAACGGTGTACGGGGTCATGATAGTTATTGTGTTGCTTCTTCTTGTGGCAGGAATTTCCGGGGCACGTGCCGCTGGGACACATCCGTTCATTGAAACAATCAAGGCAATCAACAAGGCCTATCAGGATGCGTCCAATGCCATCGGGCTGCTGGAAAACAGCCCAATCGAAGGCTACGGAACGCAAGGGGGGCTGCTTCTTGGTTTCGGAAAATATTATAATGTAAGCAAGAAGGGAAAGAGTGTGGGCATCGGGTATGATATCCTTGCAGAACCTGGACTCGCGAGTAAGATTCCGGCAACTTGGCCTATATAAGAAAGGAAAGAAAAAAGAGAGGTAGGGCATCTCGATTCCAAACGGCAGGGAACCCATGAAGGTGAAGATCGTGCAACAAAAATATCTGGCGTATTTTGTTCTTGTTGTTTTTCTTGCGCTCATGGTTGGTTCGGTTGCGCTTGACCCGAGACTGCCGATGTTATTGGCACCGAGCGGGCAGCAGGCGGGCGGGAGTACCGGTGGCGAGTGCACGTGGTATATCACGCAATTGGGCCCTGCTGACGGTCATGGTGATTCGGTTTGTGCTCGAACCGCAAGCGACGCGAGACGAATTGCTGTTGCAGATGCAGAAGCAACATGCGCCGATGCATTGATTAGCATGGCACCTCCTCCCAACCGATGTTGGGATGACCCAAATTGCATGACTGCGGATTATGGTGCGGGTGCGGGTGCATTTTCAGATGCACGATGCCGGCAATGGAAGGAACACCGGACAGATGCGCAACGTCGGCAATACTGGGGAGAGCATTTTCCATGGACCATCTTTTTCCCTCTTCCGTCAGAAGTGGAGTGCTACCAATGTGAAGTTTCATGTGCTGGACAGGCATGGGAAATCTGTCAAAGGACAGGGTCAACACCAGTAACGTCTGGTCCAACAACGAGCAACCAGGGAACTGGAAGCATAGCACAGAGTGAATCACTCATTTAAAGAGGAACCAGGGGTGGCCTTTTTGCTGTTATATATACTCTTGAATAGAAAATAATACCATGCGACGGGGGCAGGTCGAATTCGTTGCACTGGTCGGTATTGTTCTTGTTGCACTCGTTGTCATTGCAATTGCATATCAGGACTATCTCCCGTCAATTGGTCCTGCTGCCCTTTCAAGCGACGAACAGCTTGTTCATAACAGTGTGAACGGTATCCTCGCTGATGGAATTATCCATGTCGTGGACGAGATGGAACGTCACGGCGGCTATCTTTCCCTCGAACAGCTCGGGAATGAAGACGGCACGATCCCGGCATTCACGACCTATCTTGGTGACGGCGTCCCCTACTGGCAGGTGTGCGACACCAATCTCGCCCCGAGCATGAACCAGATCAAGACTGATTTTGCTTTTGCCTTGAAGAAGTACCTTACAGAAAACATGAACATCAACCCGCTTCCGGGGAAGGACGTTACTTTTGATCTTTCAAAACTCTCTATTGAGATCACAATCTTCGACAGCAGGGTCGAAGCAACGGCAACAATCCCAACAAAAATTAAGGGAACAACAGCGAATCCTGTGTATCAGGCAATGACGCCGACCTCATTGGGCCGAATTATTTCCTTTGCTCAGGATGTAGCAACGTCCTTCGCAAACACCCGGCAGTTCGATCACAACACAATTACCTCGCTCTACCTCGTCAAAGATGCTGATGACGGATTTTCGAGAATCCCGGTCGGCGGGATGATTTACGAGTGCGGGACAGGATTCACCCGGTCCCCCGAGGATCTCGGTGAAGCGCTCAGTGATGTGGTCGAGTACGTCCTTGCGAACACCTACTGGTTCGTGGATATCCCCAAGGAGGACGATAAACAAATGGTCTTCGACATTACCACAGTTAATGGGGTCTCCTATCATGATCTCACAATTCAACAGCGACTCCCTGATGGGCTTGATTTCACCGCAAGCGCCCCCATGGTCGCGTATGCGAACAAGCAGCTGCTGAACTATCCGCCGCTGGCGATCCTAGGCTTGGCGCTGCCGATTTGCCACAGCTCCTTCCTCTTTGCTCCCTCATTCACCTATCCCTACATCATTGAAGTTGAAGACGAGTTCACGGGGAATGCCTTCCGATTCGCTGGATTTGTCTCTGTTGAGGAGATGAAGGTCGCGAGTTGTGACAGTGCGACACCACTTGATGTATCAGCACACTGTCCTGATCTGCTCTGCACAGGAACCGTGCGGGTGCGGGACAACGAAGGGACACCAGTACCAGGTGCAGCAGTCATCTACGGGGATTGCTTCTCCGGGATGACCGACACAAATGGTGTCCTGACAGGACCAGTTGCCTGTACGGGAAGCGATACCCTTCATGTCTATGAACCGGATCACAATGTCCTGAGTCAAACCGTTGCTACAGCAGAGCTCGTAAACGGCTATGATGTCACGATTGGAGTGAATGTTCCTCATACCATGTCCTTCCGGGAGGTGACGGTCGCAACGGGAACACCATACACGACCTGCACGTCCGTGGTCCCTGACGGACCAGTAAGTGTGAAGCTGACAGCAGGAGAAACGATCCATTCCTTCCTGAATACTGACCTATCAGGATGTTATGATAACCCCACCCCAACCTGCGCGGCGTGCAAGGTTGCTGTCGCGGAGAATGGGGATGCAGCAGTCACTGATCCGACATGCACTGATTGTGTGAATAGCTGTATCGAGTATGCCAGCTCGATTACGGTTCCTTCAAGCCTTCATTTAGTTCCAGGAATCGGTGGTTCTCCGCTTGATACACTCGTCAGCGGAACGTATACTGTCGAGGGGAACTTCCTCTCAGCCGAGTCGCCGTTTGGTCTGGAGCCTGTCTCGGGCTTCCAGATCACTGGGGCAGTCCCGACGACCCCTGATCCGCTTGCGGTGTCACTTCCTGTTCCTGGAGGAACAACAACAGCAAGCAAACAGCAGGCAACCATGGACCTGAAGAACAGCTGTGGGATGGATACCTTCCGCGTTGGGGGGCCGTATGCTTCAACCATTTATCATTTCAATCAAGTCTGTACATGCAGCGATCTGCAAGCGATCGCAACAATGCTGCAGGGAACTGGTTGCCTCACGGCGCAACAGGTTGCCGGCGCCTTTGCGAGTACCTGTTCCCCTGAGAATGTCAAAGCAATGATCAGTTCCTCATGTGATGCAGCGATTACAGGAGCGTGCTAGGATGAATCTTCGAGCAATGGTTGTGTTAGCGAGTGTGGCAGCAGCGGTCTATCTTGTCATGAGTATCAGCGTTGTCTCGGCACTCCACACAACCAACGTGAAGATTGTGAATTTGGGGACACCAGCGTTTCCTGATCAGCAAGTGTATCTTCCGGAACAAGCAGACCGTGTGATAACCGTGACGCCGGGAACTGATCCACAAGTGTCGATGATGATTTCCGGAACAACCTTTACGCTTGACACCGCATACATTATCCCATGTAAGAACGCAGCAACACCAACGGATTGTATTGGTTCGAGTACTCCGTCCTTTGCAACCGTGATTGCCAGCGGCGGGGTTGCAACGCACACAACAACATGGTCTCAAGTTGCCAATCATCTGTCGCCGCCCCCTTCTTCAAGCAACCCGCAAGTGGCGCGCTTTCTCATTGTGACGCGCCTGAACCGGGCTGGTGATCAGCTCGTTGCCGCGTACTGGGACCAGGTTGTCCGAACAGGAACAAACATATTCGAACACAAATCAACGGCAATTAACGAACTTGTGGTCAACGCGAAGAGTGTTGATGTCGTGAACGACATCAAACATTATATTGAACAGAACAAGGCAGTTCCGGTCAGTGCTGATTGGGTGACAAGCATCCAAGCACCGAACGCTGACAAGCTCTATGTTTTGAAGGCTGATGCACCGCCTGCAGGATTCGTGCCGCTCGTTGTTGGGACGAACCTGTTCACCGGCCTTGACACCAAGTGGGGATTCCTCTTTCCGAAGCTCGCAACAGCAATTGGTTCTGGAATCCAGCTTGAGAAATATACTGCGGCTTCTGGCTCAATTGGGAATGGGATTTGCGAATCCGGAGAAACACCCATCACTGCTTGCATTGACTGTGGCGGATGCCCGAATCAGATGGTGTGCGTCCTCGACGACGGGACCTTTTCATGTTATCAGGAAACCATGGCACTGGTGAATGCCGGGACACCGAACACCGCAATCAGCAATTGCCAGGTAGCGAATACTCTACAGCTCCAATTCAAGGTTGTCAACATGCTTCCTGGTGCATCACTCAGTCAAGCGCGTTATTCGCTTGGCGGGGGCCCGGAAACGATGGCTGCCTGCACGCCGGTGAGTAATGATACCTACCAGTGTGCTGTTGTGGTGCCTGCTGATCCTGCCTGTTCTGGCGAGAATTATGTTCTGTCACCAAATACCATGACCTTTGTGATGGTGTATAGTGATGCGACCAAGCAGGGAACGCTCACGAAAACCATTTCCACGAATTTCCCGCAGATCACGGTTGGGTCATGGACCTGTGGGAACACGGTCTGCGAAAGCGGCCTCGGAGAGAATGTTCAGAATTGTGCCAAGGATTGTTCTGATGCTTGTGCCTCAGGAACGGTGTGTACCTTTGTGAATCCCTCGAATCCTGATGACCCCGGTGTCTGTACAACACTGCCAACAGGATCGAATATTCACCTCATTACAACAAACCCAACCGGGGTGAGCGGAACCGCAGCAGACGGGAGTGTTGAGGTCACAACAAGCATTGAACTTGATAATATTCCTGGCGGTTACAGCGTCGGGGCACCAACCTGCACCTCGAGTTGCACGGAGAGTGAAGGGAGTGCCTGCCAGTCCACATGCAGTGCAACATGTACGAAAGGAACAGTCGTCAATGGAGTCTTGCCACTTACCTGCACGGTGCCGTTCACGATCGTGAATGGTGCTCCAACAAAGAGCTACACCCACTACACCACCTTGAGCTTCCCGACAACGGTCACAACGTGTAGTGGTGTCACCGTCGGGGAGACGCTTGACCTCAGCTTTGCAACCGGGATTGGAACAAACTACTGCGGTGACGGCATTGCATCCCTTGGTGAGATTTGTTGCATCGATACCGGCTGCGGAGCAGGAGAGTACTGCGATTCAACAGGGACACCAGGACCAAACGACATCTGCCGCGTTCTTGATGTAGTGAAGCTGGATCTGGATGCAGTTTCTGACACAGCCTTTGTTGCGACGCAGGAGAATGACGCACTCGTCGAATTCCATCTCGTGAAACCACCGACTGGGGTGATTCTCAGTGGAATTGGCTGCTTCTTTGATGAGGATGTCCCTTGTTCCGTTACCTGTGACCTATTGAATGCCAATCACCTAACGTGCACGCTTACGGTTCCTCAAATTTCCAATTATCATGATCTGGCCAGTTTTGATGAGGGTGCCTTAACTGCGTCCCTTGAGCCGACTATTTTCGTGATTGCCCAGTTCCCGGACGGCGCAGGCGAGCAGATCAAGGATCTTGCTCTGGATCTTCCGAGGTTTGACATTTCGTTCTCGTATCTTGAACATGATGGGGTATGCCAGGCGGATCTGGGTGAGTCTGCAAAGAATTCGTGTCTCGACTGTGCCTGTGAACTCAATCCATCCTTCGGACCGGAGTACTCCTGTGTCCCGGGTGGGGATGATCTTGATAGTGTGTGCGTTCCCCAGTCCAAAATTAGTCTTGCCATTCTCAGCGTTGATCCTGAGAAGCCGGAGTGCAAGGTCCAGGAACGGGGGGCAATGTGTATTTTCCTGAAAGGGTTTGACATTTCGGTGAAGCTGACCAAGGTGCCTGCAGGAACGACCATCGACAGCGTAACTGCGAAACTCTTCGGGAAAGAGACGTTCATTGGGTGTGAACCGGATGGCGAGAAGTACATCTGTCATATTTCTCCAAAGCCACTTGAAGGCGTGTCAACCACGGAAGATGATGTCGGGGACATTGACACGACCTTGCAGATTGACATGGAACTGAAGCTTCCCCAAAAGAGCGAGCTCGTTGCGGTGACGGCCAAGCAGGACGTAACCCTCTTCCGGGACGGCGAAGATGTCCTGAATTCGCTTCTTGAAGAAAAGGAAGAGCTGGAAGATGATCTCGCAGAAGAGGAACACGCAGCGAATTGTCTGACAACGCAACTGATTATCGCAGGGATTATCGTTGTTGGACTCGGGATTGCGTGTTACAAGGAGAAGACAACCGGGAAGGCGTCGCCTGCTGATGAAGCGGCTGGGAAGGCTGCGCCAAGTATTCCACCTGCTGAGGATCCGAGTATTCCTTTTAGTGCAAAACCGCCAGGAAATCCAGGAAGCCTCCCAGATGGGACCGTTCCAAATATTGGGGATAATCAAGGAGGTTTAATTCCTAATCTTGCACCGCTTGAACCTCAACAAATACTCTCCTTCCAAGATGCAGGTGCAACCGGCGCCGCTACAGGAACGTCCACTGCAACTAGCGTCGCCGGAAAGAACTGGTGCACGCTCTTCGGCGCTGCCCTGACCATTGCCGCGTGCTACGCGACCTGGGCGCTTCCCGCAATCGCCGATCACAAGGACGAGGCCGAGGATATCGAGAAGGAAATCGACGAACTCGAAGGGAAGAACGAAGACGATGACGACGAGGAAGACGACAGCATCTTCGATCATTGGGAGAACATTGCCGCAATAGGAACCGGCGTGATCTGCCTGTTCGGGGTCACGGCCTGGTTTACGCAGCCGATCGGTGATTTCGGGGGCACGGTTGTTGACTTCTTTGGTGGTGGGGAAGCTGGCGGCGGTCTTGTCGGAAACACAAAGGCCACTGCAAAAGCCGCAACATCAGTGGCATCTGGGTCGTCCGGAACATCCGGATCATCGTCTGGGAGGGGCCCACTTTATGATTTCTTCACCAGTCACATGAGTAATGATCACAAGAGCGTCCCTGCAACAACAAAAACCTAAAGAAAAGAAGGTTCCCCGGGAACCGGGGAGACATTATCCGAACAGACTCGACAGTCCTGCTGCAGCTTCTTCTGCCTTCTTGCCCTCGTCTTCTTTCTTCTCTTCCTTCTTTGCTTCTGACGGGGCAGATGCAGCCGGAGCAGCGGCAACCGGTGCGGCGGCCTTTTTGATCGCTTCCTCAATGTTCACGCCATCGAGTGATGCAACCAACGCCTTGACGCGGGCTGCGTCTGATTTCGTGCCAGTTGCGTCGAGCACCTTCGTGACTGCTGCTTCAGTGATGTCCTTCTTTGCTGCGTGCAGGAGGAGTGCTGCGTAGATGTATTCCATATTTCATACCTCCTTTGTCAATAATGACTATGATTTCTCCTCAGCTTCTTCAGCTGGTTTCTTTTCGTCAGACTTCTCGTCTTTTACTTCTTCCTTTTTCTCTGGTTCCTTTACATGCTTCTTGAGCTCCTGTGCCTGGGCATCGCCCTTTGCGAGCAACGGGCCAACGGTTTCGCTGGTGAGGATGCCTGCTTCGATTGCCAAGGCTTTTGCCTCGCGGCTTGCCTTGCTGATGAAGACTTCAATATTTTCCTTGGTGACGTAGCCGATGACGACGGACAGGTTCAGTGCGGCAGTACCGCCTGCCATGATCTTGTCAAGGTACTCTTGCTGTGACACGAAGAGCACGTCGCTCGTGTATATCATACCTTTTTCTGCAGCCGCGACCAGGGTGAGACCGATTTCCATGGGTTCAATATTCAGTTTTGCAAGGACACTAGCGAGCTGCTTGGTGATGACATCCCCTTGTTTTGCAACCACGGTGTCCTTCTTCACGGCGATCTTGTCGCCTTCCACACCAACGGAGAGCTTCACTTTCTGGAGTTCGCCAATAGCAGGGCCAGGAGCAAGCGGTGTCGGGCCTGCCTTGACTTCAATATCATGCGGTGCGATGTCACCTTCTTTCGCCTTTGCAGGCGACTTTGCGTCTGCGATCATGCGCGCAAGTTTGAAAGGATCTTCGTTGGAAAGCAGGAGCGCTGGTTCGCCTTGGATATACTTGATAAGCTGGTCGAGTTCCTTTCGCGGATCAGCCTTGAGCGCGCGCTCCAGGACACACTTCCGGACCATGCGAATGACCGCTGTCCCGTGCAAACTGTTCCGGATCTGGAACAGTTGTTTTCCGGGGAGGTTGTGCATATTCAGAATACCAACCACCGGATAGTCCTTGATCTGGGTTTGGGTGTGCTGCAACATGGCGACGTTTTTCTTGGAGACCATAATCATCACTTCGCATTCACTTTCACAGGCGCTCCCATGGTTCGTTTGAGGTAGACAGACCTGATGCTGTTCAGGCCTTTCGGAAGTTTGTCGCGAACGAAGTTGAACAGTGCTTCTGCATTCTGCGCGATCTTTTCATCCTCCATGGTGTCAGTGCCGACAATAGTGTGGATCACTGGTGTGTCTTTCAGTGAGATGCGGACGGTCCGGCGGGCGCGTTCAACCAACGGTTTCACCGGAACCTTTGGTGGGAGCGGTTTGGGAATCTTTCCCCGTGGACCAAGGATGGTCCCGAGGGTTTTTCCGATTTGTGCCATCAGCGTGACTTCGCCGAGGAAGTAATCATACTCGTCTGCGATCTGTTTCAGTTTCTTCTTGTCTTTGGCAAGGACAAGAATCTGTTCTTTTTCAATAACCAGATCAGCAACCTCGCGTGCCTGGTTGCCGATGCTGTCAGCAATCACAACAACCTTGATTGCCTTGCCGCGGCCCTGAGGGAGGACGAATTCCGTGTTGAGACGATTTTCAGGACGTTTCAGATCAAGGCCCTTGACATTGATCATCAGGTCCCAGGTCTGGGAGAACTTGCGATCCTTGCTTTTTTGCCGGGCGTCCCTGACGCTGGCGAGCCAGACATTTTCTGCCATAACGCATCCTCCTGCCGAAGCAGTGTAACGGATAGGAATTATGATGAGGGGTGTAAGTTTATAAGATTGAGTATAACAATGTTATAATATTGGGCAGAAATCAACCTCCATTTTATTTCAACACATGACCAGTCAACCATGGAGTTCAAGAAGACCCACTTTGCGAACCTTATAAATATGTGGAATAAATACTTCACATAAGTAAGGTGGTAAATATGACTAACATGACACTCGCGGTTCCAGTAGAACTCCACAAGCTCATGGAAAAGCACAAGGACGTCAAATGGACAGAAGTGGCACGGCAAGCGATGTGGGAAAAGGCGAGAACACTCGAGCTTCTGGACAAGCTTCTGGTAAAGAGTACCCTTACCGAACAGGATGCGCTGGAACTTGGCAGGAAGATCAACAAGGGTATTGCAGAGCGACACGGTCTTCACAAATGAGGATCGTCATTGATTCGAACAGAGTCCTCGCAGCGATGATAAAAGACAGCACAACCCGGGAGATCCTCCTTGATTCGTTCTTCGCGTTCATTGCACCGGATTTCATCTTGACAGAAGTCCGGAAACAAAAAGAAAGGGTTCTCCAGGCAACGGGTCTCACCGAGAATGGATTTGGCGTCTTCCTGAAGATCATTTTCGACCAAATAGAGATTATCCCTGAACGAGAATACAATGAGTTCATTGAGTCGCTCCAAGGTGATATACACGATTCAGACGATATCGCTTATTTAGCTTGCTGTCTTGTAAGCAAGGCACATGGAATCTGGACGCATGATCCTCATTTCAACGATCAGCAGCAAGTGAATGTTTTCACGAATATCGACATGCTCAGGTTTTCGGGAAAGAGTAGATCGAATTGGTAAAAGATACAAAAGCGATGCGGTCAACGCTTTCTTTGGTCCGCGTCAATCTCCTACCCCCTCGTGTGCTGGCTGACCAGCATCTCGTCGCTGAGTACCGGGAAATCTTCATGCTCCTCGGCCACGTGAGAAAGTATCCTGCTGTCAACAACGTTCCGGAAGCCAAATGGCTGGCGACCGACACAAAGGGACAAAGACATCATCAAGCGGCATCTCCGGCAGAAGTTCAGATAAAAACCGCCTTTGAGAAGCTATTGAGAAACGGCTAAGATCTTTCCATACTTGCAAATAGAAGCTGTATACCAAATAATCAACAGCAACGGCCGCCGGTGCTTTTCGAGACACAGGTATTTGATATACACTCACATGTTATACACGATCTACAATCCTCACAGAGACAACAGATGCCGTCTGGAGGATTGTCGGGTAATACAAAACCTTTATTAAAACAATCACCTCGACCTATTTCTTTTCCACAGCTTGTTGTGCAATCAGCATCTGTATTACAGAACTTCTCTGGTTTCACGTATCCTGAAACAGATAATAAAACAACAAGGAAAAAAATCACAATTATTCCGAGCGCAACCAACAATCTCGTTTCCACGATAAGATATTGATGCTATTCCTAAAAAGCGCCTACCGCCGCTTCCGCACAATCAGATGCCGCAGGTGCGGCCGCACCTTCTTGTTCAGGTCAGTCAGCTTCTTGTCCGTGGCCTTGATCTGCTTCTTGGTTTCCGCAATCTGTTTGCTCAGCTTCCGCTCAAGCGCTGCCCGGCGCGCGTCCAGCCGGACGATCCGGTTGTCCGCCACGCTCTTCCGTTGATGGGATTCTGCCTGTGTCTCTTCCATCCACTGGGTCAGCAAGGCCATGTCTGTCCGCAGCTTGTGGTTCTCCTTGGCGTTCCGCAGGCTCATGACCTCAAGGAACAACATCTCAATGGCAAGACCCAGCGCAACCACTGCGAGTAATAGGTCAAAATACAGGATTCCAAAGATCCCGCCGAGAATTAGGAGTAAGAGCATTGCAGCGATCACAATACTGATCCAAAACGAGACAACAACGCGCTTCATAACTACCAAGGAGGGACTCATTTTTAAATAGCTATCGGATTTTGACTGAGGCTTACTTTCCCTTCTTTTCGGGCTTTTTCTCTTCTTTTTTGGGGGCTTCCTTTTTCTCGTCCTTCTTCTCTTCAGGCTTCTTCTCGCCTTCCTTGGCGACCTTGGCTTCCTTCTTCTCTGTCTCAGCAGCCTCTTCTGCCTTCTTCTGCTCTTCGTAGGCAGCGATCTCTTCCTGGGTCACGGCTCCCTTGCCAATGGATACACCCATGCTCCGGGCCGTTCCCTTGACCTGATTTTTGAAGGCATCAGTATCTGTTCCGAACTTGATCTTGGCGACCTTGGCGACCTGGTCTTCAGAGAGGTCACCGACTCGCTGCTTCCCAGCCTCACCAGAGGCCTTCTTGAGGTTGAGCTCCTTCTTAATGAGGGCAGAAACCGGGGGTGTCCCAACCTCAATCTCGAACTTCTTCGTGTCAGTATCATACTGGATGGTGATAGGAACCTGCATCCCTTTCATATCCTTGGTCTTCTCATTGATGACCTGGATGATCTGTGGGACAGGTGCCTTCAATGCTCCCAAGGTCGGTCCCAGTGGCGGGCCTGCGCTTGCCTTGCCGCCTTCCACGAGCGCGTTGATAGTTTGCTTGGCCATAGGGTATCCCTCAGGAAGAGAAGCTTAAATTAGTCATCGTTCTTTGGCGCGAGCTTGATGACCTTGACAAATTCCGTAGCGATCGTGACGGGAATTGGGATACTCGCTTCAAGGAGCTCGATCGTGACCTCATCCTTGACCTTGTCCACGCGAGAGATCTTCCCCTTCTCGCCCTTGAACGGCCCACCGATGATCTCAACGATATCACCGATCTCGACCTTCACGCGGTCCTTCTCGTACTTGAGGAAGTGCTCGATCTCCGAGAGCTTCACAGGGTTGTCCATCACGCCCCGGACATGGAGCATGCCGGAGACTGCCTTGTGGATCGCACCCAGGCTGCCTTCAGCGAAGATATACCCCTTGATCTCCGCGGGATGGAACACGCTCTTGATGTCCAGCTGTTCAGTTCGGAGCTTGGTCTGCAAGAGATCGATAACAATGTCTTCTCGTCCAGTGGTTGTTCGGATCGTGTAGAGATTCATATCAGATTCCTGTGAGGATATAGACAAGGAAGATCGCAAAGCCAATGACACCGATAATGGCGATGCCAATGGCGGAGACCTTCGTCGCCATGAAATATTCCTCTTTGTTCGGCTTCCGCGCAATCTGGACCACGCGAATGTATTCGCGCAACTTACTGATTATTTTCATAAAACCACAATTCAGCTCTTTCCGGTATCTCCTTTTTCGTGGTTGTGTTTATAAACGTTAAATCTTCCGCTCGATCATGTAGCGGATGAAGGCCTCGTATTCCTCCGCAGCATCCTTGTTCGGAATCAGTGGGATCGCCTCTTTGAGTGCCTCATCAACAAGCGCCTTGGCTTTTTCACGGGAATACTCGATTCCGCCGTGTTTCTGAAGAATCGTCAATGCTTCGGTGATCAATGGTTCGTCGGTTGTGTGCTTGTTCAGGATCTCGAGCAGCCGCTTCTTTTCTGTTTCTGGTGCCTTTTTCAACGTCTGCAGGACGATCAGCGTCCGCTTGCCTTCAGTAATATCATCACCATAGCCTTTCCGTTTGGCAAACTCACCAGTCGCGCTTGCTGAAAGAATATCATCCTGAATCTGGAACGCAACCCCGACAGCTTCACCGATGCGTCCCATTGCAGCTTCCTGTTCTGGTGTGCCACCAGCGAGGATGACGCCGAGCCGAGCCGCCATGCGTGCCAAGCAACCGGTCTTGTATGAGCACATCTGCAGGTACTGTTTCTCTTCAATGGTTTCTGCCTGCCCTTTGTGCCAGTGGATGTCTGTCCCTTGTCCCAGATGTATGTTTGTCATCTCTTGACAGAACAGCTCGTATGCGCGCAAGCGTTGTTCTTCGGGAATGTCCTTGTTCTTTGAGAGAACAATCGACGGTAAGAAGTACAAGAAGTTTCCTGCATTGATTGCGATGTCCGTTCCAAACAAATGGTGCATGCACGGTTTGCCTCGGCGGAGTTGTCCCTGATCTTCAATGTCGTCGACGATTATGGAACCGTTGTGTGCAAATTCAGGGATGACCGAAAAATCCTTGAGCTTTTCGACATCTGCGCCAAATGCTTTGGCAGTGATGAACATGAAAATTGGCCTCCATCGCTTGCCACCCCGGTCCAAGAAATCCCAGATCGGATTGGTAATCGCCTTCTGAAAGGCGTCAACGTCATACGCGAAGCGTGGCTTGCCGAGGAGCCAAGCGAGATAGTCATTCGTCACCGTCCGGGGCAAGTATTTCTCAAGTGCCCGCTCCACGATTGGCTTATATTTAGTAAAGACCGATGCAATGTCCATACGGTTTTCTGTGGGGAGAGACTTTTAAGCGTCCCCTATATAAGACGCCTCACCAATACTAGAGAGCATGCTCCAGAAGCGTATTAAGACAGGCATTCCTGGCTTGGACTCGCTTGTCGGTGGGGGATTTGTCGAAGGTTCTGTTGTTCTCATGTCAGGAGGAACAGGTTCTGGCAAGACACTCTTCGGCGCCCAGTTCCTTTGGGAAGGGGTCCAGAATGGAGAGAGTGGTCTCTTTATCACGCTTGAAGAGCGCCCCGAGGATATCAAAGGGGATGCGTTGGCCTTTGGATGGGACTTCGAAAAATACGAGAAGAAAAACCTCTTCCGAATCATCTATCATGATCCGTCGCAGGTATCGAATCTCTCCTCTACAATTGTAAATGAGATCTCTGATTTGAAGGCCAAGCGACTGGTGATCGATTCTGCAACCGTGCTTGGTATGACAATGGATTCGAAAGCCGAGATTCGTCGGCGACTCATCAACATCATCAACACAATCAAACGGAGAAAGGGTATAACAGCGATTCTGACATCAGAGGTTCCTGAAGGAACAAAGCATCTATCATTGTTTGGTGTGGAAGAATATGTTGCCGATGCTGTCATTCTGATCACGTATGTTGGTGCTGGAGAAGCAACCGGACGGACACTACAAGTCAGGAAGATGCGCCGAACGAACCACGGAAAAGATATCTATCCGCTGCTCATTGACACCAAAGGACTTGTTGTCAAAAAATAGTTCTCTTACGAAAAAGTTCTCAAGATGATTTTATTAGTTTTCTTGTTTTGAAGAGATGCATGCTGTCTTGATCTGGTTATGCTGTACCCCTTGCTCTCGAACACCCCACGAACAACACGTGATGCGGTTATCATGATTCTTGGTGATCAGTGTCCACTCACCGCAAAGAAGATCTACAACGAGATCCGCCGATTGGGATTGGCAGTGACCTATCAAGCTGTCCACAAAACAGTGAAATGGTTGGTGGTGCAACGTGTGCTCGTCCGTTCGGACACCGGCTATCTCCTTGACCGGGATTGGATGCTCCGCCTCCGGTCCTTTGGGAAACGCGTCGACCATGTCTACGGTGTTGATGGATCAAATGCCCCGCTCCTGAAGGCGACAGGACAAACCTTCACCAAACAGTTTGGATCGATTGCTGAATTTCTGGGCTACTTCTTTGGGACGATTGGTGCGTACGTGAAACAACGGGACGTGTCGTTGCAGGCTGGACTGGTCCGCCATTTATGGTGGCCGTTCATCCAGCATTCACAGAGTTATGTTCAGTTCCGCGAGTTGCTTCGAGTGCCGACGGTGTTTGCCGTTGCCCGGCAAACACCAGGAGATCAGGCGCTTGCGCAGCTCTATGCTGAGTGTCGTGCAACGGTTCGGACAGTAGGTTTTCCTGGCGGCGCTGATATCTTCGTTACCGACGGCCTCGTTGTCGAGGTCTACTATCCTCACGACGTAGTTCAGGAGCTCGATGCCGCATTTTTGAACTTGGGATCAGCAACGACGGGTGTCGCGCAGCTCTACGATGTCTTGTTCAAAGCGTGCGCTGTTGATGTGGTATTGGTTCGGAACGAGGCCCTCGCGAAACAGAAGCTTGATCATCTCCGACAGGTGCTTGCTGCTGACGTCCCGGTTGCAAAGAATACGAAGCTGACAGAATATTCCTAAGAGAATGTTTTCAGGACGAGGTGATATATAGGGGGAACCACCATCAGATGCTATGGCCTATCCGCGCCATGCCCCACGCGGCACGCTGGAAGAAGGACCCTGCGTCCCGCAAACTATTTCGTGTCCTTATGGGCAGGTTGTGTCAAGACCTGTTTATTCATTCAATTCAGATCGCGGCTCGTACGAGACACCAGACGATGCTGTGAAGACACTTTTTCAAGATGGGTGTATTGACCTTGGTCGAGGAAGAACGACAGAAGGAATCACCAAGCTCGAGGAGGCAGCGAACTGGGCACTAGATGATATAGAACGAGCAAGGGCGCTCACTCACGTTGCTGAAGCGTATTTACGAGAAGGCGATGTCTGGCGAGCACGCCAAGCAGTTAACGAAATACTTGTTATCAATCCGGAGTATTCCGCTTTCCACCCAGATCTCCAGGGTGTCTATCAGGAACTTGCTGCTGTTGGCTTTGCAACCTGGGAAAGATATGTAACCGTGTTTGGGATTCCGGATGATGTAGAATCGCCGGCGTGGACGAACAACGGAGGCGCAACAATCGCTCTTGACCGATCGGGACAGTATCGAAATCTCACCACCGGTGAAATTGTAGAATGAGTTCAAACTAACCCGAGATGATCTTTTATTTTCTGGAACACGTCGTCCGCGGATATTTCAGCGTTAATCGTTTTCCACTCCCCGAAGACCTTTCCTGTTGCCAGTTTTTTGTACAGACTGTTGACATCTTTCAGGTACCGCTCGTTTGATTCATGTCGATCAAGGTTCGTTTTCTCACGAAGCTTCCGGGAAATCGACGTCGCCGGGCTCACATTCAGGAAAAACACAACATCTGGTTTCGGAAGTTTCAGTAATCGAGCAAACTTCAACCCAAACTCAACTGGAAGTCCATTCGCACCTTGATACGCAAGCGCAGACGTCAGGTAACGATCAGCGATCACAATACGTCCCTCGGAAAGCCACGTTGCAATCTGTTCCCTGTCCTTTGCCATATCGGTTGCATAGATAAGGAGCTGCGTCTCTGGGTTGAGGTCGATCTTCTTGTACAAATAATCTTCAAACAGGGATGTGAACGGTCCTTCATAATCAGGATAGCTCACTTTATTTGCCGGTGTCTTGTGAGCAAGCAGATACTCGAACAGCCGCTTGGACTGCGTCTCGGTCCCCGAACCGTCAATTCCCTCAAAAACAATGAATTTCCCCTTCGGCATGAACACCCCGTTAGACGTTCAGGTATAAATTAGAGCAGCTCGTGCTTCTTGAACCAGAGAGCGATCTCGTTCTTTGCTTCGCTCGCGTCCCCGCTTGCGTGGACAAGGTTTTTGACCGGGCGGCGTTCCTTGTTTGACAGGTCAGGTGATTCACAGGAATAGTCGCCGCGGATGGTTCCTGGTCCTGCAAGAATCGGGAGGGTCGGGCCGACTAATCGCCGGACGTTCTCGATTGCATGGTTGCCTTCCAAGACCATGGCAACCACCGGGCCGCTGGTTAGGTAGGTGATGAGCCATTCCTTGATCATCTTCCCGATCTTGATGGGATCGTTGGTGCCCAGTTCCTTCTTGGGATCGATTCTGTTCTTTTCATAATCACGCAGGGTCTTGTTTCCTGCGGTCCCGAGCCATTCATCTGAAGAAGGGTAGTGCTTCCTGATGAGATCCGCGGTCGGCACGAGCAGCTTCATGCCAACGATCCTGAGCTCTGCCTTCTCGAAACGGGAAAGAATATCGCCAACGAGGCCTCTGGTAACGCCATCCGGCTTGATCAAGAGGAAGGTTCGTTCCATGGGAATCACCACGTTGGGTGTAATTGATGGGATGCTATTTAAAGGATGTCCCGAAGGAGCCGGTCAACGATCTTATGTAACTCTTCCAGTGTCCCGTTATTTGAAATGGTTTTCTGAATGAATGGTTTCATTGCTTCTGAGGGGAAGTGCTCCTCTTCTGTCCGCTCGTGTTCGATGAACTCGGCTTCGGTCGTCGGGTCGCGGTCACTTTTTCGCGCTTTCAATCGGGTGAGCCGCACAGCACGGTCAGCAACAACTTCAACGAAAAGGCAAGTGTCACCAAATGCGTGTTTGATTACCTCTGCATCTTCGGGGATGCGAAGGGCGCTCACGACAATATGCTCGCTCCCTTGTTCCTTGATTTTCTTGACTGCACGTTCAGCCAATGAGTGTCTTCCGTGCGCTTCGCGATATTCTTTCTGTGACAGCTGAAGGTTTTCCCGTGTCGGTGTCCGGTTGTACTCTCGTGTAATGTCTCGTGTGATGTCGCCGAGATCGATATGGAAAAACCCGTGGCGTTTCGCGAGATACTTTGCAACCTCGTCCTTGCCTGATCCGATTTTTCCAATCACACACAGAATGAACATAGTCACCCGAGCTTCAATGCTTGTTTGATTTGCATAAAGACCGATTCAACGCTTTGGTCAGCGTTGATCTGAACGAGCTTTCCTTGTGATTGATATGCCCGGATGACCGGCATAGTTTCTTCCCGGAAGATTTTGAAGCGTTGCTTGATAGCATCTGGCCAGTCGTCCGCACGTTGGTAGAGTTCGTTGCCGCACGCGTCGCAGCGGCCCGGTAATTTCGGTGGCCGATCCTTCCCGTAGATCTTCCCGCAGCCCCGGCAGGTACGCCGGGCGGAAAGTCGCTCAGTTGCAACTGTTTCTGGAATATGAAGGAAGAGTGCAACATCAATCTGGGTGAGCTTGTCGAGCGTCTGCTGTTGTTGTTCGTTTCTCGGGAAGCCGTCAAGGATGAATCCTTTGAGCGCATCAGGTTTGGAGAGTCGCTGTCTCAGCAGTTCAAGAATCAATGCATCTGGAACGAGGACACCCCGTTCGACGAGGCTACTGATCTTGTTTCCGAGATCCGTATCCTTCATGATCTCTTCCCGGACAAGATCGCCGGTCGAAATGTGGGGAATTTTCAAATGCTCGGCAAGGAGCTTGGCCTGGGTTCCCTTTCCCGAACCTTGCTGGCCGAAGACAAGCAGACGCATGAGGACCTATTATAAAGAACAGTTAAATGTATTACTTCTTCCCCATCTGCGCCAGAAACGCTTCCAGCTGGATGTCCGGCGAGCTGCCCTGCGTCAACCGGAACTCAGTTTCACCGAGAACCGCAAGCAGGTCGAGTCGCTTCTCCTCAGGACACGTAATCGTGAGCAAAGACCGATGCACTTCCTTCACGATGTCCTCTCCGGAGAATCCTTGCACAATGAGGAGGTCATGCAATCGTTTCCGCGCTTCAGTGAATTTCCCGTCGCGCGCGAGTTCCATCATCTTCTTGACGTCTTCTGGTTCTGCCCGGGCAGCAACGTCAAGCACCGTGCTCTTGTCGACAGACCCGACTGCCGCGGCTGCTTGCAGCAGATTGGTTGCCTTCCGAAGGTCGCCTTCGGTCACATTAATAATTGCCTGCAATCCTTCCTTTGCTGCTTTCAATTTCTCTCCAGCAACGATCCGTTGCAGGTACGTTTCAACGTCTTTCTGATCAAGTCGCTTGAACCGGAAAACAGCCGTCCGCGACTGAATGGGTTCGATAATTCGATTTGAATAGTTACAGGAAAGAATGAACCGGCACACCCCTGCATGTTTTTCAATGGTGCGGCGCAGGGCCTGCTGCGCTTCTGATGTCAGAGCATCGCTTTCGTCGAGGAATACAATCTTGAAACCAGCACCGATTGGTTTGGTGGATGCGAACTCCTTGATCCGCCCGCGCACCACATTGATCCCGCGGTCGTCGCTCGCATTTGTCTCCTGGAAATTGTCTCGCCAGTGATCGCCGAACAGCTCTCGTGCAAGCGCGAGTGCCGTTGTTGTCTTCCCAACGCCCGCAGGACCGGCAAAGAGCATATTGGGAATCGTCTTCTCCTTAACCCAGGCCTTGAGCCGGGAAATAATATGCTGCTGGCCGATAATCTCGTCGAGTTTTCGTGGCCGATACGTCTCTGTCCACACGGTGGTCATGCAGTGGTTCTTATACACCCAACTTTAAAAGGGAGGTCATGATCATCGCAATAACGGGCACGCCCTGCACGGGAAAGACGGAGACTGCGAAGGTGGTCGCGAAGGAACTCGGCTGGGAGTATGTCTCCCTGAACGACCTTGCTGCAGAAAAGAATTTCTACCTTGGTACTGACAAGGACCGAGATTCGAAAATTGTTGACCTTGAGAAACTCGCAAACGAAATCAAAAAACGCTCTAGGAACCTTATCATTGAATCGCATTACGCACACGACATGCCCTGCAACGGGATTGTTGTCCTGCGCTGTGACCAGAAGGAACTCCGCTCCCGGATGGAGCAGCGGAACTGGCCGGAAAAGAAGATCGCAGAAAACCTTGAGGCAGAGATCATGGAAGTGATCCTTGCTGAGGCATATGAACGGAATCTCCCCCTCCTCGACGTTGAAACAACCAATGCTAAAACAACGGTCCAGAAGATCGTATCGTGGATAAAACGCTCTTTTGATGGACCGGCCGGGACTTGAACCCGGAGCCTCCACCATGCCAAGGTGGCGATCTACCATTGATCTACCGGCCCGTGCTCTAAGTAGGAGCACCGCCTTGAAAAGCACGTATCTGCTGCCATCCTGGGTTTATAAGCAATACGGAGTAAATAAAATACAATGAGAGCGCGGAAACGTGAACCAAGAGGTACAGTCTCTCTCGTTCTTTTTGCAGCAGTCGTCGGGATCCTGTTTCTTGCATTCCAGTTTGGGTTGGCTGGGTTTGATGTGACTGCTGGGAAACAGGCAGTCCCTTCTGATCAACCTACCCAGAGGTCTATACGACATTGTGTAGATTTCGATGATGGATTGAACCCAAGGACAGCATCATACGCGATATCCTCGTTTACCTATAACGGACTAACCACCTGCTTCGTCGTCGTAGATTCTGGGATAGCCCACACAACCCCGTCAAGGAAAGGGGAGGGTGGTTCATCAGGAAGCACAACGACCGCAACACTCAGTTCTGCTGGATGCATCGACGAGACTGCGAACTATTACCAACCACCTGTCCAATGTTCCAATCAGGGGATACAGCATGAAACGCTGCCTATTGGTCATGATATTGTAACTATTTGTCTTTCAGCTTCACTTGTTGATATACAAATTGGTCCTGGTTCGGGCCTCACATCATACTCGTTCGATGAAGATGCGAGCAGGGATTGGAACAAGTGGTATGACCTCCTAAACAGCATTACGGTCTCTGCAGCGAAGTGCGAGCCAGCATCCGACGCATAACGCTTCTGCGAGGTTAGGGCAAACGTTTAAATGCTACTCCCCTGTGATGAAGACCATGAACGCGTTTACGGTCATGACGCTAGGACTCACACTCTGGCTCATGTTCGGAGCAGTCGGCTTTTTCCTTGCCGGGACCATCGGCCTCCTCGCAGCAGCAGGGATGACTGCAGGACTCCTCGTCCTCGCGTATGTTGCTGGTCCTCGATACTTGCTCTGGACCTCCAAGGCAGTTCCCCTTGATGATCCAGTGATCACAGAACTCGCTGCGCGACAGGCCCTGAATCGCCATATCGAGGTTCCGCGACTCTACTTCATGGACAGCAACCTTCCTAATGCGTTTTCTGTTGCTTGGAGCAGGGACCGGAGCTCGATTGCGCTCACGACCGGGCTCATGGAACAGCTTGATGATCATGAGATCGAGGCGGTGCTTGCCCACGAAATAGAGCACATCGCCACCTGTACGACAGTTGCACGCAACGTGGTCGCATTTCTCACTGCACCACTCTCTGCGATCGCAAGCCGTGCTTTTGTATACGGGTATCTCAAATATAGGAATACCAACAAACAGAAAGGGCTTCTGAGCGCGATTGCCGCGTTGCTGATTGTCCCGTTTGCAGCGATCCTCGTGCATATCACAATCTCACCGAAGGACACATTCAAGGCAGATTATCGTGCCATGCTTGTGCTACAATATCCTGATTCGCTTGCATCTGCGATCCGGAAGATCAACAAGAAAATTCTTGAGCAACCGAGTGCTGGTGGAAACGCAAATGCGCATATGTGGTTTGCCAATCCCTTTGGGAGGAGCTGGTTCAATCAGTTTTTTGTTGTGCATCCTTCTGCAGACAATCGGATCGACGAGCTCATGCTCTTCTATGACTAAAGGTATATCTACCTATACTCTCTAGAGCGGACATATGGCTAAAGGAATTCACATAGGTTTAATCCCTGACGGAAACCGGCGATACGCCAAGCAAAAAGGCCTGCCGGTTGCAGTCGGACACTGGGAAGGGAAGAAGAAAATTTCTGAGTTCCTCGATTGGTGTCTCGAATATCCGGAGATCAAGACGGTCACGATTTACGGACTTTCAACTGAAAATCTCCATCGATCTGATGAAGAGGTCGAGAATCTTTGGGATCTGTACACACAAACGATTAATGAGTTTGCCCGAGATCCCAAGGTCAAGGAGAAGCAGATCCGGATCCGGGTATTGGGAGACAAGAATATGTGGCATCCTGACTTGAACGAGGCAGTCAAGCACGCTATCAATTCAACAAAACAGTACAGTAAAATTTTGTTGAACGTACTCATTGCTTATGGTTCGAAGTTTGAGATTGCGAGCGCGGTCAAGAAGGTTGCCAAGCGACCGTTGGAACAGTTGGACAAGTTCCTGCTCGTTCGGGAGCCGGTTGACTTGCTGATCCGGACCGGAGACCAACACCGGTTGTCGAACTTCATGCTGTACCAGTCAAGCTATGCGGAGATCTGGTTCTCGAAAAGCATGTGGCCGGAGTTCACGAAGAAAGAGTTCGACGAAATCTTAGTGTGGTACAAGGAACAGAAGCGGCGGTTTGGAAATTAAGCAACAATCGGTTGCGCAAGCAGTTTCTTAATCCCTTCGGTGTGTCCGGCTCCAACAACAGCAACAAGAGGATCGTACCGCAACGAAAGTTTTGCCAATCGTTGCGCCATGGTCCTATTCCGCTCTTCCACCAAGACCCGATGCAAGTTCGGGAGCTTCAGTTTCATGAAGGCCATGGCCTCGGCAACCGTTGGTTGGTCGGGAACCTGCTCAATGATATTTTCTTTCATTATCAATGCCGCCGGCAACCCAAACAAGAGATAGCCAAAGATCCTGAGAAATTCCCTCCGCGGAAGGGTTCGCAATCTGAGTGCTGTCAAGCGAATGTCCTGATCGATAAATGCGACCGGGATCTTCGCCTCTCGGGCAGCGTCCACACCGGCGCGCATGTCAATGCCTGCAAGGACACCAAGTTTTCGTCCGATCTTTTTTTGGGCATAGCGAAGGATCAGGAGGAGGGAACCGACCGCAGGTCCAAAGGAGCGGAGCACCTCCCGTTTGGGTGCTTCGATACCTGCCTCCATGGCTTGATAGCGGAGCGGGTCGAGTTCGACAGCAATGCACTGTGGTTGCTCGCGCTCGACCATGAGTTTGACGGCCTTCGCGCTGTCCTGTGCAACGTGCGATGTTGAAATGAGGATAATTCGTCCCATGGACAGACTCTCCGGTGCACACTTAAATAGCAACGCCCAAAACGTGTGCACAGCCGGCGTGGCGGAATGGCTAACGCGCCAGACTTGAGAATCAGATATGGCGAGGGCTTCGGCTCGATGATCGCTTGGCTTGACTCGGATAACGGCGGACGTGAAGAGCAACCATCTGGATATCTGGTGTCCGAAAGGACGTGTAGGTTCGACTCCTGCCGCCGGCGTCCTATACCACCTGCATCAACGGCAGCACAACGAAAAAGATAATCAAGAGTACAATGATGTAGATGAGGATCCGTTTCCATGCCATAGCTACTCTTTGACAGTCAGCTTCGTGATTTTCACTTCTTCAACCGGCCGGTCGTTCGCGTCTGTCTGCACCTTGCTGATCTCCATGACGACGTCCAACCCGTCGGTCACCTTACCGAACACCGCATGCTTCCCGTCCAGCCACGGTGTCGCGGCAACAGTAATGAAGAATTGCGATCCACCGGTGTTCGGGCCAGCATTCGCCATGGAGAGGGTCCCTGGTCCGTCGTGCTTCAAGTCTGGGTGGAATTCGTCCTGAATCATGTATCCCGGGCCACCCATGCCGGTGCCCGTCGGATCACCACCTTGAATCATAAAACCATCGATCACGCGGTGGAAGATTGTCCCGTCATAAAATCCATCTTTCGCAAGTTTGATGAAGTTTGCCGTCGTATTCGGTGCTTTGTCTGTAAACAATTCTACGGTAAATGTTCCCTTGGTTGTTTCAAACGTTGCTGTCGTCATGCCGTCACCTCCGCTTGCGGTGCACCCGGCGATGAACACGATGAGCGCGAGCAGTCCGAGCACGAGTCGCATGCCTCTTCTTTACCTGCTGCTTTTTATTGGTTCGCTCGATCACAACCGGTTCCTTCCCCGTCAAGTCAATGATCGTGCTCGGCTTCTTCTTCAGCGATCCGCCGTTGATCACGATCTGGACGCCCTTCTCAAAGGGAATGGTTTTCATGTTTGTCATCAGCGATTGATTTGATTTGTTCGCGCTTGTTGTGATGAGAGGGACACCGATCAGTTTCACCAGCCGAGAAATTGGATGGTCTGGAATACGCACCCCAAGCGTTGTTCCAGGAGCAACATGTTTCAGGAATGCTGGCCGTTTCTTATGAAGGAGAAGGGTGTAGGGCCCAGGAAGCAGGCGGAGATCAGCGGCCTTGGCCTTCGTATTTTTGATGATCCATGACTTTGAAGGAGCAATGACCGAGAGCGGCTTCGTTCTGGGCGATTCTTTTGTTTTATGGAGCCTCTGGACAGCCTCAGCATTTGTTGCATCACAGCCGATACCATACACAGTATCTGTCGGATAAATGACCACGCCGCCACGCTGGATAAGCGAGACAACTGATTTCTGAAGGCGCGCATTCCTGAGCAGCGACGCAAGGCCTATCCGAAGCATGAACATTTATTCCCAGATTGGTATAAGAAGATCATGTTTGCAGCGCGCGTTGCAGCGCTCAGGAAATCCGTTGACGCAGGAACGATACTCCTCTCGTCACCGGAAGATGTTTTCTATTATACCGGCTACCAACCCACTGACGATGAGCAGTATTTCTTGGTGGTTTCGCACGGAAAACCGGCGCTTTTTGTTTCTCCGCTTGTTGGAAAAGTCCGTGCTGCTGTACGTGTCAAACCTGTCGGCACACTCTTGAAAACACTTTCCGAGAAAACGGTCGCGTTTGATGAGACGACATTGAGAACGAGCACGTTCCTTCTCCTGAAAAAGAAAACAAAACTCGTGAAGGCTGCTGGATCGATAAAAAAACCGCGAGAAATAAAGTCAGCAAAGGAAATTGAATTGATTAGACAAACAATTCGAATCGCTGCAAAGGCATACAAGAAAACACGGCTTAGTGGAACAGAAGCAATGATCGCACAGCAATTTGATCAGCAGGTCTTCAGGCAAGGCGCTGTTCCTGCATTCCAAACAATTGTTGCAGGCGGAACGAACAGTGGGAACTTTATTCACCACACGCCGGGATCCTATCGTCCCAAAAAGACGGATTTGGTTATCTTCGATTTCGGGGCAAAGGTACACGGCTACTGTTCAGATACAACGAGAATGTGGTGCACCAAGCCGGGGAAAAGAGAAAACCAGTTGCTTGAGGATGTCTCCAACATTCAACAACAAATCATTGATGTTCTTGAGATTGGGAAAACGTTCAACGATATCCAGGCATTCTACGAGCAGCTCGCTAAGAGGAAACGATATTCTGTCCAGCACGCCTTTGGGCATGGTATTGGATTGAGTGTCCACGAATCGTTTACCGAACTGAAGCCAGGGAATGTCGTCACCGTCGAACCGGGCATCTACGTGAAAAAATTCGGTGGCTGCCGCTACGAAGATATGATCCTCATGAAGAACAGGGGAAAGGAAATACTCACCCGGAAGATTCCCGCGTAAATCAGTCGTTCGTTGGTTCTGCGCCTTCGCCTGAGCCTTCGTGCACCGGGGTGCTGATGTGCTTGATCAGGATCACGTCACCGATTGCGTCGACCATGGGGAACGGAACAATCAGTCCCTTCTTGCCGCCGAGCATCTCAGTGAGGTAGGAGCCCTTGACCGCCTTGATCACGATGGCCTTCATCTTGAAGCGCCGAAGGTCGCATTCAACATCCTCGACCTTGCCGCAGTAGAGACCCTTAGTCGTGAAGACGTCTTTCATCCAGGTTTCAGAAACACTTGCAACTTGAATCGCCATACCACACTCCTCCGGAGTATCTGTGGGAACCAAAGCTTATATTACTGCTTCTCGAGCACCCAGATCTGCCGGATCGTCCGGTGGCGGTCCGTGAAGTCAGCGAATGGGACACTCGCATCCACGGGCTGGCCAGCTAGAGGGTTTACGACCTTCATTCCTGCCTGCTTCGCGAAGTGGTCAAAGGGAAGGCCGACCAATTTCTTCTTCAACATAAAGCTGGGACCAACGATCACGGCACGGCCGCCTTGTCTGAGGATCTTCCCAGCCTCCCGAATAAGTGCTGCATAGAGCGGCTTGAGCTCGTCAAGAATGGCATTCGATTGTTCTCGGTTCGGTCTTCCTCGGAGTGGTGGCCCCATGTATGGTTCGGTCACGACTGCGTCAATCGTTCCTAGCTTGCATTTTTTCGAAAGGTCGTTCACTTCACTTTGCGCGAGTTTCACCTGATTTCTGTCAATACCTACTTCCTTGGCAAGCCAGTCGATGTTTGCCTGTGCCTTCGGGATAATTTTTCCGTTTACATCAAATCCATAGGCGCGTGCGCCAAGGAGTGCTGCCTCTTGGAGAATACCGCCAATGCCGCAGAACGGGTCAACAATTGTACTGGTCGGTTGGATGCGTGCCAAGTTCAGGAGAATGCGTGCAAGCCGCGGAGGAATTGAGTAAATTGATCGCTGTTCTGGTCTTCCTAAGTCACGATGGCGAAATGCAAACGGATCATGAACACCAGTTGCATACCCGATTCGGACTGCTCCCCTTTCTTCGTATGCAACAATCTGGACGCTTTCTTTCCGTGATGCTGCCCGGGAGAAACTGCCATGAAAACTTTCGCCCTTGCTTTTGTTGATCCACAAATAACGGATACGTTCTTGTTTGGCTCGTTCCTTGACATAGTCCTGCAACACTGAAAGTGCGAGGTCGGTGTCACCGAATCCAACAAACGCGAAGGAGATCTTGTCTGTTTTGGTCCCTTTGATTGCTTCGTGAAAGAAATTGAGATTGTCGAATGTTTCAAACGTGAGTTCTTCGATTGGATCGAAAAGATGGACGATCATCAAGGAGCCACCGAGATCGTCAATTGTGGTTGATGGAAGTGCTGCTGCATCGAGCAGACAGTAGCGGTCAGTGTGCTTGAGCAACGTAAACCGGATCGATCTCGTTGCGAGATAGGTGACGATCTCTGCGAGGGAGAGGACCGGGTTCTTGCCGTACTGGATCAGGAAGTGCATGGGTGGGATTATGCACTTGGCTTTATGTACCTTCGAGAGAGTGTGATGAGGAGGATGTAGCTCACGAAGAACCACGTCACCGGAGCAGCCCAGTGGGTCAGCTGACTGAGCAGTCCAATCCCAAATGCAATGATACCAATAGCACCATATTTTCGTGCGCTTTTCCAGTCCCATGATGCCCGGATCCCGTACACAAGTAAGAGAAAACCAAATACAAGGGCCCCCGCGAGCCCAATGACATTCCAGGTTGTTTGTTCGGAGAGGACACCAAGAAGGTTCAGGAAGACCAGGAAAAAGACAGCATTGATGTACGTTTCAGGCTTCATGACAGCTTCTTTGAATCCCTTCCTAAAAACCTATGGTTGATTTCCTCTCCAGTTTGTTGTACGAACAACAGCCCCTATTTCTGACGGCACGGTGTGTTCTGGAGAATGAAATGGTTGTTGTTGCTCGGCTTGCTTTTGCTTCCCACAATCGCTGCTGCCCAGAATGTCACATACTCGCCTCCAATGATCATTTCACAAACAATGTTAACGCAATCAGACATAGCATTCCGAATCGCAACAGATAACGATCTTGCGGAACAGTTGGAATTCGCTCTGTCACTTGGGTATACCGTCGGCGAAACACGTGAGGTCACCACAACAAACGGGACAATTACCCTTTTTCAGTTACAAGGAACAGGCAAGATCTTTGCGGCACGTGTCTCCCCATTCGGAACAATTCTCTTGAATTTTTCAGAGGAGAACTCGCTGACCCTCTTCACCAAGACCGGCGGCATGAGCTTCAACCTCTCAGACCGGACTGTCCACCATTCGTGGGGTGATTTCGGGAAGAGCGGCGCCGGTTGCGACAGCGGTGAATGTTTCTACCTCTGTGCAGCCTGGAACATTGAACAGAACTCAGTCTACAATGATATCTGCGGGCCGGTCTGCACAACCTGCCTTGAAAGTGCAACTGTCTTCTATTCTCCAGCATGCGTCGGCTGCGCAACGTGTGCGGCAGCCCTTGTTGGATGGTGTTCCGGCTCTTGCTTGACTGACGTATGCGCTTGGTATCCGTGTTTTGAAGACTGCAACGCAAAAGACGGGTACTATAACAGCCAGTGGGAATACTACTGTGATGGTGACCAGCGCTGGAAGCATCGCCACTACATTGATTTCTTCTGTCCGACAAACGTCCCTGGTATCATTGATCCAACCACGTTCTGCGACAGCACTATCCCCTATGTTGATAATACCCTCGTTGAGGTGTGCCAATACGGGTGCGACCCGACAACAAACCAATGCAACGGCGCTGTTGCCTGTTACCAGGACACAGATTGCGGCGTGGATGGGTGGGTCAATGCGCCGTTCTGTAACGGGAACGATGTTTGGCAGGTCTGGAGAACCTATACATGCAACAACCCCGGGACGCAGAGTGCCTCGTGCGCGAGCAGCGACCAGCAACAGCTGAAACAACAGTGCACGAGTGGCAGCTGTTCCAACGGGGAATGCGGCGGGTCCGCAAGCTGCACGAATCCGGACTACCCGTACTCGTGCCAAGGAGCATGCTGGATGTGTAACGGCGGCAATGACATGTACACGCTGTGCTGCCCGCAGGCGGGCGTCCAACCACAGTGGTGTTGTCCGAATAACGGCCCATATTGCAATACTCAAACTGGCGCGTGTACGAACTGTGGAGGTGACTATCCCTATACTTGTGGTGGGACATGTTGGAAATGCAACGCCGGAAACGAAAACAACTTCCTTTGCTGCAAACCAGACGGATCCACGTACTGTTGTCCGTACGGTTCTGTCTGTGATCTTGAGAACAGCGGCTGCTCAACGCTGCAGCCAGAGACCTGCAATGGCATTGATGATGACCTTGACGGCAGCATTGACGAAGGTATTCCACCGGAAGGGTGTGGAACAGGATTATGTGCCGGAGGGGTTCAGGTCTGCATAAATGGGCAATGGAGTTCCTGCTCAACAGTAGGAAACACGCAACCAGAAACCTGCAATAACGTTGATGATAACTGTGATGGCATCGTCGATAATCTCGCATCACAGAGTTGCGGTTCTGACATCGGGATCTGCCACCCCGGGACACAAACCTGCACGAATGGCGTCTGGGGAACGTGTGGTGGTTCAGGATACGTTCCCCCGGCGACCGAGCTCTGCGACGGGCTGGATAATGACTGCGACGGCTATATCGACGATGAGAACGTTTGTGGTAATTATCCCTCAGTTACGCTCGATGATCCCGGTCCGGGAGACACCGTCCACGGATCGCAGCTCGTTTTTTCATGCTCTGCGAATGACGCACAACAACTCAAGAACATTACGCTCTTCACGAACGTGACAGGAGCGTACGTTGCGCTTGCTACCCTCGACACGACTCAACAGGAAGCGGTGCTGCAGCATGCAACAGCACCCGAGGGCATCTGTGATATTGTCTGGAATTGCCAGGCATACGATCCGGACAACCATGAAGCCTGGGCGCCCTCCCCAGCTGTTGTCCGGTTTGTCTATACGAACAGCCCCCCAACAACACCAAGGACCCTCGATTGTAACAATCAGGCATGTGGAGGTGTCTACAAAAACACAATCGAGCTCGCGTGCAATGGTTCGGATGACCCAGATGGTGACGAGCTTGCATACGAGATTGAGGGGTTTTTTGCCGATCCAATAAATAGTGGTTCGTGGTGGGATGACCATTTCTCGTACCGAAAAGAGGTCACGGTCCAGGGGAACGGGTCAGGAACCACAACGGTTCGTGTTTCTCTGAATGATCCTGACCTTCTTCTCCATGCAAATGTTGACAAGTCGGATATCCGCTTTGTCAAGGATGGAGGAGAATTGCCGTACGATCTTCGCGGGAACGTGGCTGTGGTTGCTGTAACACTTGATTCTGAAGGCACGTCATTCTACCTGTATTATGGAAATGTGAATACACAAACAACTGAGACGACACTTGACGAGGAATCGTTCAGGATTGTCCACACGTTCCAGAATGGTATTGCGAGCACTTGTCGGAATGGTGGACAGCATTGCTGGGACGATATGATATCCCATGATTGGATTTCCTTGACCGGGACAGGCGGAGCGTCTGGAGATTTTGCAACATCAGGAACTGATCCGCGACCTCTTGGAAGCGAGTACTGGACCGTTGACGGCTCCCAGCATGTTGGCTGGGTGCGATTGGATCTCGAAACCGTTTCCCGGATATCTGCACTTTCTCAAAGTGTATACAACGACTCACGAACAAACACCTACAACATTTCTGTTGCGAACAGTACTGACGGACCGTGGCTTGAGGTTGTGCCGTCAGCACCTCGGTCGCAAATCACTACGTTTGATATTCCCGATGTTGATGTGCAACACGTGCTCCTTTTCGTAACGGACATGAGTGCAGGATCGCCGATGTCCGAGGAACTTGAGGTGTGGGAGATTAGGGTTCTTGAGAGTCTTCTTGGCACCGAAGAAACCCGCGTGGGGAAGCAGTGGTATCCGCTGGGAAGTCATGAACAGGGATCAGGGGCGAACCAGCCGCACGTCCACTGGGATATTACGTCGCTCCCGAGCCAGCGGGGAGTTCAGGTGCGCTGCCGTGCGAGCGATGGAGAAGGAGTTTCTTCTGTCCTTACATCTTCACCATTCTCGATTCAAGGGAGCTTTTTCGCAGGGCGCGTTGATGGATATAAATAACACTGTTATATTAAGGAAAGAACAGGCGGTCCTTCTCAAAAGAGGGGACCGCCTATTCAAACGGGGCGCCGGAAGGCTATTCGCAGTTGGGAATCCCACCCAAGCTCTTCACGGTGAGGTCTGCCTGCCCATCATACTTGGAGATGTAGCATTCAGCAGCACCGCCCATGCCACCGTCAGCTGTCACGGTGATCTTCCCTCTGGTCTTGTTGGACTGGAAGAAGGAAGATGCCCCGCAGACATCCCCCTGGTCCATTGCAATGTCATCTGGCTCTGGCACTGGCCCAGCCCCGCCGCCGAGGCCGGCAACAGGACCGCCGAGACTGACTCCCCCAGGAACGCTACCGCTTACCCAGATTCCGCCTGAATTAGTGGAGCCGTTCATGTTGACGTGCGTGAACACTCTGTAAGTGTCATTGCAGCGTACGAAGCATTCTGCTTCTCCCCAGGCATAGAGACTGGAATCAGCTGAGACGAGATGCCCTTTCGCCTCAAACGTCGATTCAAGGCGGAACTCCGCGTATGAGTCTATTCCCGGCTCTGGTGTCCATTCCCAGATCTCGTGGTAGAAGCCCATTGCAGCAACATTCGCCTTGATGGGCCCAACGAGGAGGGCATACTCGTAGGCATGCCCGCTCCCTTTGATGACCTTGCCTGCTGCAGTGAGCCTGGCTTGCGCCCAGCCGCCGAACGGAGGAGCACTGCTCCGGTCAGCGTCGACAGCGATCTGACCGATGCCGATCGCTTCCGTGCATCGCCAGCCGGCAGTGGCCAGTGGGGTGGTAAAGACCGCGGCAAAGGCCACGATCAATGAGACTATCAGGAATTTCTTCATCGCTTTGGTCTCCCGAGAAGAGTGTACTGACGGAACCCATCCTTGCGGATAGTGATATTACTACCGACGGTGACCGGAAGCTTGCTGAACGCGAGTAACGTCCAGCCCGGCGGGACGCCGTTCAATACAAACTTCCCCGTCTCGTCGGTAAACGTGCTGAACATGAACGTTCCGGACTCGTCCGTGAACTTGATGAACTCCTTCTTGAACGGCATGTTGTTCCGAGTTAGATAGATTCCTTGAATCGAAGAACCAGTATCAAGCGGAACGGTAACCGTGGTGCCGCCTTCGGGGAGCGTGACATTCGTTGTGGACCAGAAGCTCAGTGCATCTTGGGGAGCCTTGATATAGTTGTTGGTGACATACAAAGTGTAGTTCCCCGGAGGAGTCAAGAAGTCGGTGATGCCGGCCGGCTCCTTGTTGATATACATCCCCTGCACTGATTGCTTCTGCGACACGGTTCCTCCGTCTGGTTGTAGGTACACAGTTAACGGACCGGTGACCTTCCCTTCTGTCGGAACAATGACCCGCAACAGCACACCATGCTCCACAACAAGTGGCATGGTTACAACCGTGTCAGAGGGGATGTATGCTTCCCCCAGAGCAATGTTGTCAGTGAGGCGCCACCCCTCCTTCAAGGACGGCCACCATTTCGTCCCTTGCTCGATCATGAGTTCATACGGTCCTCCCGGGAGATTGTTAAGAACAATCTCCCCGCCGAATGGGATTTGGAACGTATCCCTCACTTGATGCTTCAGGTCAGACGAACCGTCAAACGGGATCTTGTCGTAGACGGTGAGCATCACCTCCATCGGCTGTTCCTCTTCCGACGGTTCGATAAAGACATCGTCCAACCGAAGCGGGTTCCCGGCAACGTCCGTGAGTGGGACATGCACCGTGAGCTGGTGTCGCTCAATGAACGTGATGTCGCCGAGGTTCTTCTGCTCGCCGTTGTTGATGGTGAAGATCGCTGTCGTGAAGTAGACATCATTCCTCTTCGTCCACCTGATCCAGATCTTCTTCTGGGTCAGACGGTCTTGACCTTGGAATGTCCACGGCTTGCTCGGCAAGACGTCCTCGAAACAGAACCGACCATCAGCATCGGTCTGCTCTTCTTGCCGTTCGAGCTTCAACCGATCGTTGAAGTTGTTGTCCGATACGACGTCCACGATCTGGTTCGAGAGCCTGAGGGTCGCATCAGAGGCCGGCGACCCATCCGGCGCGAGAACTCTCCCGAAGACCCTCGTTGAACTCTGTTCGAGCTCAATGATGGTGGTCTTGCCCTCCTCGATGGTAAATGGTGCGGACACGTTGACGATACCCGTCTCGGTCTCAGTCTTCGTATCCTGCGGCTTCATTGAAATTGGGAGATCCGAGTCCAGCCGCCACTGGTAAGTTCCAGGATCGAGTTCGACGCACGCCACACCATCAGCGTTCGACGTCAATGCCTGCTCCTTGTCACCAAGGACCGTCGCCTTGACGTCCGGGAGCGGCTCGCCCCGATACGAGAAGCGCAGCTCCAGACCACTGGGACCGACGACCTCGTGGACAGCAGGAGTCGGCACCGCCAGTTCTGGGGCTGTGCTAGGTTGGACTGGAATCGCAGCCGGACGTGGATCTGCGTTTCCGAGTGAAAGGATCACGACCCCACATGCGATCATGATCGCGAGACAAAGGCAAAAGACAATTATCGGGTTCCTCATGACATTCTCCTTTCCGTCAAGAACCCAGAATTTATCACACTACTCCTGCGTACTTCTTAACTCTAAGATCTTTTGGATCTTGTGTACTTGTAGAGTAGTGGTCAGGGATGATTTCTGGAAACCGAAAGTATAAAAGGTCATATTCGTCGGATAACACTGTTATACAACGATCTGTCGAACTCACAATGATATCCTTAAAAAAGGTAGATCCAGTAGTAGGTCTACGCCGCTGACGCTGATTGCCGATGTGATTGCATGTCAAGTATTGGAATTGTCGGATACGGAGCCTATGTTCCTCGCTTCAGAATCTCGGTCGAGGAAATCGCCCGGGTCTGGAACCAGGACGCACAAACAATTTCCAATGGTCTCATGGTCAAGGAAAAATCCGTCCCTGACAAGGACGAGGACACTATCACCTTGAGTGTCGAGGCAGGTCGCAATGCACTGGCGCGCGCTGGTATTGATCCTACAGAGATTGGCGCCCTTTACATCGGTTCAGAAAGCCATCCATATGCCGTGAAGCCGTCCGGCACGGTCGTTGCTGAGGCTCTTGGCCTGCCGAACCGATTGATGCTTGCGGACTTTGAATTCGCCTGTAAAGCAGGGACAGCTGCCATGCAAGTGTGTTACGGTTTTGTCAAAGGCGGGGTGATCGACTACGGCATGGCGATCGGTGCTGACACAGCTCAAGGCCGTCCTGGTGATGCATTGGAATACACTGCTGCTGCCGGTGCTGGCGCATTTATTATTGGTAAGGATCCTGTTGTCACACTGGATCACACTGCTTCCTTCACCAGTGACACCACTGACTTCTGGCGCCGGGAAGGCCAAGACTATCCACGGCACGGTTCACGGTTTACCGGAGAACCAGCCTACTTCAGGCACGTGGTCTCTTCGAGCGAGCAACTGCTGAATGAAACGGGCTACAAGCCAGCTGACTTTGCATATGTTGTGCTGCACATGCCGAACGGGAAGTTTCCGACGGTTGCGTCAAAGAAGCTTGGTTTCACACCAGACCAACTGAAAACCGGCTTGACAGTCACGCGAATGGGAAATTGTTACTCTGGATCGAGTCCTGTTGGCTTAACCGCTGTCCTTGATATCGCACAGCCAGGAGAAAAAATATTTATGACGTCATATGGTTCGGGTGCAGGAAGCGATTCCTTCATTTTTACCGTCACGGACAAGATCCTTGCCGTTCGCGACAAGGCGAAGAAAACAGAGCAGTACCTTGCTGACAAAAAAAATATTGATTACGCAACCTACGCACGATTGCGGGGGAAGTTGAAAGTATGAGACGTGTTGCCATTGTTGGCGCCGGCTACACCAAGTTTGGTGAATGTTGGGACAAGTCGCTGCGTCGGCTCGCCCAGGAAGCCGGCATGCGGGCGCTTGCTGATGCACAGGTCGAAGGAAAAGACATCGAAGCCTTGTTTGTCGGCAACATGACAGCCGGTCGGTTCATCGGCCAAGAACACCTTTCTGCGCTTGCCGCTGACCGGATGGGGCTTACTCCTATTCCCTCCACGCGCATTGAAGCAGCATGTGCAAGCGGCGCGCTCGCCTTCCGGAAGGCGCTGATGGCAATCCAGTCCGGGCAGCACGATATTGTTGTCGCCGGTGGTGTTGAGAAGATGACTGATGTTGGTGGCGACAGTGCTGTTGCATCACTGATGGGTGCCGCAGATCAGGAGTGGGAAAGTCAGATTGGTCTTACGTTCACTGGCTTGTATGCACTGATCACACGTGCGCATATGCAGCAGTACGGAACAACATCAGAACAGCTGGCACTGGTGTCCGTGAACAACCACAAGAACGGGGTACACAATCCCAATGCACAATATCCGTTTGAGATCACTGTTGAGCAGGTTCTGAAGTCACCTCTGATTGCAGATCCGCTTCGGCTCCTCGATTGTTCGCCTATCACTGACGGCGCGGCAACTGTTGTCCTTGCCAGTGAGGAAGCGGCCAAGCGATTCGAAAACCCGATCTGGGTTATCGGCAGTGGCCAGGCGTCTGATACGATCGCGCTCCACGATCGGAAGAGTTTCACTGAACTTCAGGCGACCATAGTATCGAGCAGAGTTGCCTATAAACAAGCGGGCATCCGTCCTGAACAGGTTGATCTTGTAGAAGTCCATGATTGCTTCAGCATCAACGAAATCATCGCCATTGAAGATCTTGGTTTTTGTAAAAAAGGTGAAGGCGGGAAGTTCGTTGAAGCTGGGAAGATTGCCCGTGACGGTGAACGACCGATCAATACCATGGGTGGCTTGAAATCCATTGGCCACCCGGTTGGAGCAACAGGCATTCGTCAACTTGCGGACCTCGTCACGCAGCTTCGCGGGAAAGCAGGGAAGCTGCAGGTGAACGACGCAAAGATTGGCCTTGCATTGAATATTGGAGGATCTGGTGCAACCGGTGTCACACACATCCTTGCGAACCAGAATGCATTGTAATATGCCGCAGATGTCATCGGTTCCCATTGCATGGCGGTTGCAGCAACCGAGGTATCGGTTAATTGGAACCATTTGCACGAAGTGCAATACAAGCTACTTCCCGCCACGGTCATTATGTCAGACGTGCCGGGACAAAGGGAAGATCGAGAAGCACAAGTTTCCCGGGACAGGAAAAATTCTGACGTACACGGTCATCCGCATAGCTCCCGAGGGGTTTGCTGAGTTCGCTCCCTATGCCATTGCAATCATCGAACTGGAGCCTGGTGTCACCGTCGCTGGACAGGTGGTTGGTGATCCGGAACAAGTCAAAACAGGGAGGAAGGTCAAGACAACGTTCAGAAGGATGTATACCGACGGCAAAGACGGGCTCCTCCAATACGGCATGAAATGGGAGCTCCTCGATCAGTAACATTTATGGATCCTGATCGAAAGAATCTCTATGATCCTTGATTTTCTTTTCGGGTGGAACCGAAAGATCCGCAAACTTCGCAGGAAATGGGATCGTGCACGGGAAAAGGCTTTGATGAAGAAACAGCCACTCCGCCAGATGGTACTGAAGCGGCTCGACGGGATTTCAACAAACCTTGTGACACTTGAAGAATCACATCTGAACCGCATCGAGCGGGCACGACTCTCCAAGGAAACAGAGATTACTCTTGAAGAAATCAAAGAGCTCCTGAAACTGAAGCCAGAGGAAGCAGCACAACTTCGCCAGAAGCAGCAAGCGCAGACCCGCTTATAAAGCAGGTGTCACCAATCAGCCTATGGTTTCGATCACCGCACTCGGCGGATTCTCTGAAATTGGAAAAATGGGTATTCTTCTCGACACAGACAAAGCACGGTTTGTTTTTGATTACGGTCTTGACGTCAAAACTATGGAAGGGCCGCTCCCTGTTGGGGATATCGACGGTATTATGTTGAGCCATGCGCATCTCGATCATTGTGGAATGATCCCGCTCCTCTATCATCGGGGATTTCGCGGCAAGACTTTCTTGACACCAGCAACAGGTGACCTTGCTGAGCTCCTCCTCATTGATTCTTTGAAAGTTCAGGATCGTCGGGGGTTAACACCGCAATTCTTACGTCACGATATTGATCAGTTGTTGCATTCCTATACCCAGCTCCATTATGAAAAATCAATGAATGTTCCTCATGGGAAACTTACCCTTTTCGATGCCGGCCACATCCCGGGGAGTTCAGCAACCTTGTTGGAAACAGAAGACAGGAGAATCATGTACACAGGTGACATCAAATTCTCGGAAACGGGGCTCCTCGCCGGTGCAGCGATTCCGAAAACCGACCTTGATATCCTCATTACCGAAGCAACCTACAGCTACAAGAATCATCCGCCACGGGAACAGCTTGGAAACGAACTCCGGGAGTATGTCACGGACATCATCGCCAAAGGAGGGATTGCCCTTATTCCCTGTTTTGCTGTCGGCCGGACGCAGGAACTGCTCCTGCAGCTTGACCGATTACAGATCCCGGTGACGATTGATGGAATGGGAATTACTGCTTCACGAATCATCATGGACCACCCCGAAGCAATAAAGGACAGAAAGCATCTTCGCAAGGCGTTCTCCCGTGCGCGCATCATCGAGGAGCCGCGACAGCGGCGGCATGCGCTCCGGGAACCAGGTGTCATCCTGAGCACCTCAGGTATGATGCAAGGCGGACCGTCTCATTACTACATGAAGCATCTTCACAAACACGAAAAGAACGCGGTCATTCTCAACGGCTTCCAAGTTGAAGCTACCCCCGGACATGTGCTCCTCGAAACCGGACGCTACGTCAACGAGGGTATTGATGTGAAACCGAAGTGTGACGTTCAATTCATGGATTTTTCTGCACATTGCGACCGAGCGGAACTGCTCGCATTCTTTGAAAGGATGCGACCAAAGAAAATCATCGTCGGTCACTCTGCGAATGCTGAAGGATTCGCCGCTGAGCTTCAAAAGGACGGCTACAACGCTACTTCGCTGAAAGATGGCTCGACGATTACCGTTTGATTGGTACTGCTGGAACGCCGCCAACAAATGTTCTAGGAGGAACGTCTTTATTTACTAAAGAGTATGCAGCGATTCGCGCGCCATCTCCGATCGTGACACCAGGCATGATTAGGGACCAGGCCCCAATTTCCACGTCATTCCCGATTGTTACTGATCCTCGTCGCCATTCGTTCAATAAAAATTCATGGGTAAGCAGCACAGAATTGAAACCGATAATGACCCGGTTTCCAATGGAAATGTGTTCTGGGAAGAACATATCGAACACGACCCCATAGGCAACGCTCACATCCTTCCCGATTGTCACCCCCATGAGCTGCCGGTACAGGGTGTTTTTCAGCCCCATCCACGGGAGGCGCCTAATGATCCCGCTTGTCGTAACGTTGACGAAAACGCGCCAGAAACTCCGTGCCTCCCGCCAATGGGTGAGCTGGTTCCCTTTTCCGATCCTGTCAGTGAAGATCTCGACGTCCCGCATGCTTCTTCTTGGAGACACAAGAAACAAAAAGGTTTAAGTCAGGAAACCAAGAAAAGAAGGTGATCGATGTTGTATTTCCCTTTCTTGAACTGATCTACACCAACTTTGCCGTGAATGCCTACACTGCTACGACATTCTCGATCGCCATGGCGATCTATGCCATTGTTGTCTGGCATTACTATCAGATTCTGAGCAAGCGGGACTTCTTCCACTATCACCATATTCAGGGATCTGGATTTAAAGTTGCTGCGGAAAACGCGCTTGGTGGGTTTCTGTTCATTCTCAAGTACCTCATCCTGTTTCCAATCATCACGTTTATCCTGTTCGTTATCTTGTCCTCATTCCTCTTTCTCCTCGCAAAGGAACAGGCAATTGAAACGATCATCTTGATCTCGATCACCGTTATTTCGGCAACACGGATCGCAGCGTATTATAACGAGGATCTGGCACGGGATCTTGCAAAGCTCATTCCGCTTGCTTTGCTTGGGGTATTTCTTGTCCAGCCGAATTTCTTCTCACTGGATTTGTTTTATGAACGCATTCTCGCGCTTCCGTCATTCCAGTTCCAGATTGGCGGGTTTATCATCTATACATTGGTTCTCGAAATTGTGCTGAAGCTCCTCTTCACGGTGAAGCGAATGTTTTCTGGTGGGAAAGAGAAAGAACAAGAAGCGCCATCACCACTTGTACGAAAACAAGTGAGGTATCAGATTGCCCGTCATAATCATCCCGGTGAATAGCCGGATCATCATCACTGGCTCATCATCTGGTTGTGGTTGACGATCAAGACTTTAAAAGTGAACACCAAGCTCCTTGAGGTCCCTCTTGAGTTGGATGATGTTATGGAACTGGAATGCATGCATGTCGAGCTGTCTTGCGGACTCAACGTTCTCAGGGAGGTCATCAGTAAAGACGCATTCTTCTGGCTTTCGTTTCAGGCGTTTCATGACATACCGATAGATTGCTGGATTCGGTTTCCTGATTCCAAGTTCATTTGAAAGGGCGACAACGTCGAATCCCTTATACAGACCGTGACGACGATTGATTGCCGCATGCTCGGTAATGATATTGGAGATGACACCGACCTGGTAATGTTTCGCAAGAGATCGTACAAACTTTGCCATGTTGATGTTCGCTTTTAGATGTCGCCTGTATTCGCCAACAAAAACGTCAAGGAAGGTTTTCAAGGGAATGGGGTGTCTGACGACGTCTTCAAGTCGTTTCTGTTCCTTTTTTAATGGCGATCCAACCTCGAGCTTTGCAACAACCTTGTCAATCAGTTCATGTAATTGTGCACGATCGAGATTGAACTCCCGGGCCGCCCGCCGGAAAATATAGGTTGATGGGTTGACCAATACTCCACCGAAATCAAAAAGGATCGCCTTGATCATACGCTTCTCGCAACCTGAATATTCAGCCGGCGCAACGCGAGTCGCGCCTGACCGACGGACTTAAAATGGATTCCTTTCATTCCAACGCGCCGTGCTCCCAGAATATTCTTATGTTTATCATCAAGAAACACACATTCCTCTGGTTTGATCCGGAGTTTCCGGCAAGCAATCCGGTAGATGCGCGGGTCCGGTTTCTTGAACCCGAGTTCTTGGGAGAAGACAAGCACGTCAAAACGCTTGTGGAGATGATACTTCTTGACGATGTGAACAGCGAGCTCTTTGTAATTATCGGAGAGCAGACCAACATGATAGTGCTTCCTCACTTCATCGACAAGGGTGAGCATCTCCTTGTTAACCTCACCTGCTTCCAGCAGGATCCGATTGAATAATTGGAGCTGGAGGTGGATACCCAGTGTATCGGCGAATGCTGTCCAGAAGGTCTGTGAACTCACCTTTCCGGTGAGGTAGTCGTGATTTTTCTTTTCAAGTGCCTCAGCAATCCTGCGCTTACTGACGGGAAGGACATGAGCAAGCCGTGCAGCAACCAATCCGAAAATGGATCCGTAGGTCAGGGTGCCTCCCCAATCAAAGAAAATTGCCTTAATCATAGCGAGTATTTGTTTCCCCGTTTAAAACTTCGAGATGCGCCGGATATCATTCTGGTCATGCAGATTGGCGATCACAATATTACCATTGCCAGGATTGATACAGAGAGTTTTTCCAATTTTTTCTTTCCAGGCACCGCTCATTTCAGGTGATTCGTGAATGTGTCCGAAGAATGCAAAGTGTGGTCCCCATGTTTCGATGAATTGTCGTATACCAGAAGAACCGACAAATGATCCATCGTAGAGAACATCAAGCTTTGAGTTGCTTGGAGGGACATGGGCAACTAATATTGTTTCTTCTGGCTGTTGTTTCTTTGCAAGTGTCATGAGCTCCTTGAAGATTACATCGTCATCCTTTTCCCAGTCCGGGAAGTGGAACGGTGTTCGGTTGACAAACCCATAACCAATAAGTGAATGTGTTTCAAATGTCGTCACCTTGTTATGGAGGAAAAAGAGCAGTTTCTTGTTGTGTGCCTGTTCGAGAAGATCGATATTAATCATGAAATCATCGTTGCCGAGGATCAGGTAGACTGGTTTCTGGATCCGTTTTTGGAATGACGTGAGACGGGGGATGAGATATTCCCTGATGAATGCCCGCTGCAGAACAACATCAAACTCCGGGAACACATCGCCACCAATAAGGATCGCCTTAATGCGTTTCTGTTCTGCCTCCCGGAAGAGCTTCTCGAAGATGTGGACGTCACCGTGGATATCGGTAGCGTACGCTATGACTGTCATATGGACCGGCCGGGACTTGAACCCGGAGCCTCTGCCTTGCGAAGGCAGCGATCTACCATTGATCTACCGGCCCTGCACCCCAATTGGGATGTCCCTATATATTTGTTCGGATATAAGCGTCGCGCAATAAGGGATTCCTATGGATTGGGGGGCTGTTTTTACGATTTACACCCTCGTCGAGGCGATCTGGATCATTCTCCCTGCCTATGCCGCGAACGGCTTGGTGCCGCTTGCCCGGGGGAAACACCCTGTTGACGGCGGACTGTTGTTCCGGGGAAAACCATTGTTGGGGCCAGGAAAAACCTGGGAAGGATGGATTTTTGGGACGCTTATCGGTGCTGTGATCGGGACCATCCAGATGCTTGCGTTTCCGTACGTGCCATTCTGGATTTCTGACGTGCCGTTGACGATCGTGCCAATGTCGCCGGTGCTTGGTGCTGTACTCGGGTTTGGTGCAATCTGTGGTGATATGGTAAGTTCGTTCTTCAAGCGGCGAATCAACTTGATACGCGGCGCAGCGGCACCGGTCTTGGATCAGGACAATTTCATTGTCGGATCGCTGGTGTTTGTGGCATTGGTTGTGCTCGTGAAACTTGAGTGGGCGATTCTGTTGTTAATCATCACACCACTCGTCCACTGGGCTGCATGTTACATCGGCTACAAGCTGAAGGTAAAACAGACCCCGTGGTGATGGGCAGGATGAGATTCGAACTCACGACCTCTCGATTATCAGTCGAGTGCTCTAACCAGCTGAGCTACCCGCCCGTGCGGTTGTGTTTGGCGCGTGAGGTTTAAGAAGGTGTTACTGGCCGAATTCGAGACGCCCTGAGAGAAGTTCCGCTGTTTCTGACATAAGTTCTCCAGTTTTCCCAAGCTGCTCAATTTTTTTCATGGTTGTTCTGAAATCGTAGTCAACACGAATATGCTCAACACATCCGTCATCGTGGATGATGGTGTAGCATGCTCGTGGGTTTTCGTCTCTTGGTTGGCCAACGGATCCAACATTCACAACATACAGGTACGGGTCTTCGAAATCTCCCGAGCCGTTGAGGTCGCTGGTTCTGATGAGAGGTCTGTGTGTATGACCATGAAGCAGTGCATGCACTTCCTTACCGCAAATCTCTTCTGCTTTTCTAAGTTCGTCTGACCAACCCCATCCATACGGTCTCCCGTCAAGATGATAGGATTTAAGATAGTCATCGACTTCCTCTCCTTTGTGTGGGGCGCCGTGGACGATCAAACCAGTTGCTGGTTCTTTATCGCCGTCCATAGGAACTTCAAAAAGCCGGTAGCGAGGTCCTCGCACTAATTCCCAGAGTTGATTAGTCACTGCAATGTTATCGTCTTTGAGTAAGAGGTTTCGAGTGTATCTCCCGGCATTCGCCGCAAGGTCATTCCAAGTATCGTACGTGTCTTTGAGAATACCAACTTCATGATTTCCCGGGACTCCGGGGATTCCTCGATCAAAGACTGCGTTTGCCACGTAAACAGAATCAGGCCCGTATCCAATCAAATCCCCGAGATGGTAGACTTGGTTGATGCCTCTTTCTGCAATATCATTGAAGACAGCATCAGCTGCCTCACGATTCCCATGTAAATCAGAGATAAAGGCCATTACCATAGGATCTCATTGAAATTTGACTAATGATTTATAAAGTTGCCACTAGGAGGTGACGCCCCCGCCGGGATTTGAACCCGGGTCCCAGGCTCGAGAAGCCCGTATCCTTGGCCACTAGACGACGGGGGCAGCGTGGTTAGTTGTGTGGTGGTGTTTTAAGTGCCTTTTTGCTCGTTGTATCACAGTGTGATACACGCCCCTTTATATTCGCCCGCGTTAATATCAACCATTCTCATGACTACCGTAACTGTCTTCAGCAAGCCCAAGCTCCGGCGGCCAATCCTCCTCGTCGGCCTCCCGGGAGTGGGAAACATCGGTCGCGTGGCCGTTGACTACCTCGTTAAGGAGCTCAAAGCGAAATCCTTTGCCCAGCTCTACTCTGAGCACTTCTTTCCCTTCGTCATGCTCCAGGATAATTACAAAATTCACTTACTAAAGAACGAGTTCTATTATTACAAAGCAAAAACAGCAAAGGCCCGCGACCTGATTCTGCTTGTTGGTGACTCTCAATCGTTGTCTCCAAATGGCCACTATGAAATCGGCGAAAAGATCCTTGACCTGGCTGACGCCTTCAAGGTGAAGGAAATCATCACAATTGGCGGCTTGGCAACAGGTGAGATTGAAGACGCGTCCCACGTACTTGGTGCAATCAACGATGAGGCGCTTCTCAAGAAATATAAGAAATATGGTATTGACTTCAACGCCGGTGAAAAGGTTGGCTACATTGTTGGTGCAGCTGGCCTGCTTCCTGGTCTTGGCCGGGAACGTGGGATGGATGGTATCTGTTTGCTCGGTGAAACGAGCGGCTTCCCGATTGTTACTGATCCGCGAGCTGCTGAGATGGTGTTGAAAGTGTTGATCAAGATTTTGGGGATCAAGGTCAATATGAGCCGGCTCGATGAACGCGTCAAGGAAATGGAATCTTTCATTAAGAAAGTCGAAACCCTGCAACGCAAAGCGCTTCAGCAACTCAGTAAGGAAGAGCACGGAGCGCCGGAAGAAAAGGAGCAGCTCCGGTACATTGGGTAACGCTTAAATGTGCAAGGGTTGAATAGAGCGCCTATGGTCGATCTTTCTCGCAAGTACACTCGCTACGAGCGGACCAGAATTATCGCTGCCCGGGCGCTCCAGCTGGCCCAAGGATCGCCGCCGTTCATCAAGGTGCCACGTGCGCTCAATACCCCTCTGGAAATTGCACAATTCGAATGGAACAAAGGGGTCATTCCCATTGATGTCAAGCGCCGCGAGTGAGGGTATTTAAAAGGACCCTTCCTATATTCTACACCTTCGAGGACCCATGTTGACGGAGAAAACCGATTATCTGACCGCTGGTATTCATATCGGCATGAAGACGTGCAACCAGTACATGAAAGAATACGTCTACAAGGTCCGGGAGGACGGGCTCGCGGTCTTCAACCTCCAGAAGGTGGATGAACGCCTCACAATCGCGGCGTCGTTCCTTGCATCATTCGAGAAGATTCTGGTGGTCTCCCGGAAAGATACTGCTGCAAAATCCATCACGACCTTTGCCAAGGCGACCAAGTCAACAGCGATTTCCGGCCGCTTCAACCCTGGCACGCTCACCAATCCTGCCTATCGCGATTTCACGGAACCTGATGTTGTGTTTGTTGTTGACCCGTTGATTGATGAACAGGTTATTGTTGAAGCGAAACAGAAACGGATCCCTATTGTCGCGTTGTGCGGCACCTTTAACAGCGCCAAGAATGTTGACCTTGTGCTGCCGGTGAACAACAACGGAAAGAAATCACTTGCGCTCATTTTCTTTTTACTCGCCCGCGAGATCCACAAACATCGCGGGAATAAGGAAGATTTCTCCTATGAATTAAAGGACTTCCTTGATGAACGCGAGCCGAAGTCGCAGCCAGGCCGGCATCGCGACAAACGACGAGGAGACTATGCCAATCGAAAACCACCGGCGCGTCGCCGCTAACCTGCTGAAGTGTGGTGTCACACGCGTGCGCATCATGGATGCGAAAGCTGTGTTAGAAGCACTGACACGTGAAGACATTCGCGGTCTGATTAAAAACGGCTCGATTGTCAAGGTCCAGAAGAAGGGAACAACCAAAGCACTGTCCAAGAAAATCAAGAGGCAAAAAGCTCGCGGTCGTCGTTTCGGAACCGGTTCCAAGAAAGGGAAGCAGGGAGCTCGCGCGCCTCCGAAAGAACGGCACATTCGACGGATTCGAGGCATGCGGAAATCCTTGAACGACCTGAAGGTGAAAAAGGAACTGTCGATGGATGATTACCGTTTGTTGTACCGGCGAGTCAAGGGCGGGGTCTTCCGAAGCAAGCGCCACTTGCTTACGTACATCGCAGAAAACAAACTGCGAATAAAGAAGAAGTGATGATCATGAAGAAACATACCCGAACAACCACCGTGCCGCACCGGCGACGCCGGGAACAGCGGACAGATTACCGGGCACGTCTCAAGTTGCTCAAGTCAAACAAACCGAGGTTTGTTGTTCGGCGCGGCACCAATGGCATCATGTGCCAGATCGTTGAACACCAGAAAAGCGGTGACAAGACGCTGGTGAGTATTGGCCCGGCGCAGCTTACCAAGGCCGGCTACAAAGGTCATCGCGCGAATTCACCGGCAGCATACGTGACCGGCTTTCTCTGCGCAGCTGAGGTAAAGAAGAAAAAAGTGACGGATGTTGTTCTGGATATCGGCTTGCAGTCCGCAACAAAGGGGTCAGTGTTGTTCGCTGCCTTGAAGGGGGCCGTCGACGGTGGCCTTGCCATTCCCCACGGGGAACAGGTACTTCCGAGTGTTGACCGGGTCACTGGTGCGCACATCGCTGCGTTTGCCAAGAAACTCAAGGACAATGAGGCTGCTTACAAGAAGCAGTTCGGTGGCTACGAGAAAGCGGGTGTGAAACCCGAAGACCTTCCGGAGCATGTGAACACCATCCTCAAGAAACACGGCAAAGCAAAAGACTAATTTAACTCCCCAACGATAAGAACGTTGTATGGGGGAACTCAAACGCATCTCAACAGGTATCAAAGGATTGGATGACAAGATCGAAGGCGGCTTTTTCCAAGGGAGCGTGAACCTAATCGCCGGGAAGACGGGGACGGGAAAAACAGCCTTCTGTGCGTCCTTCCTCTACGACGGTGCACACAAAGGGGAAACCGGATTCTATGTCACCACAGAACAAAGCGAAGAGGACATCAAGGCTGATGTTGATGCCATGTTCGGGTGGGACCTAGATGACCTTGAAAAAAAGGGCAAGCTGAAGTTCCTGTCCATCAAGCCAAACGTGTCTGCGGAACAGAGCAAGACGGATACAAGCCGCTTCATTAAAATCTATACGTACGATCTCCTGGAGAAAATCGAAAAGGGAATCAAGGCAGTCAGGGCGTCGCGCGTTGTCATTGATTCCGTATCTATCATCGAGATGTTCATCAGGGACGAGTACCTTGCCCGTGCCGTGCTCATGGGACTGATGGAAAAACTGAAATCAATGAAGGTCACGGCCATCTTTACTGGTACGATTCCGGAAACCATGGAATCACTATCTGGCGGCGGAATTGTCGAGTACCTGGTTGATTCTGTCATTAAACTGGACTTCGTTCCGGTTGCTGAGGATTACAAACGCACCTTGAACGTGCGCAAGATGAGGCGAACCGATCATTCCGTGTTCATCCATCCGTTCGCAATCGAGAAAACTGGGTTGAAGGTCATGGATGTGACCTCAACTTAAAGGTAGTGCACTAACAAGTGGCTGCGGGCCGGTCGTCCAGTGGTCAGGACGCCACCCTTACACGGTGGATGTCAGCGGTTCGAATCCGCTCCGGCCCACGCGGCCATCGTATAGTGGTAGTACAGGAGCTTCCCAAGCTTCTAGCCCGGGTTCGATCCCCGGTGGCCGCATAATGTCAGACTTTCTCACCGCAGCGTTCGTTGGGTGTGTTATTGCAATCGGACCGTTCCTGGCACTGAGCTTCTGGGTGAACCGCGGGAACCGGGGCTTGTGGAAGGCCTTCTTCTTTGGATGGGGTGGCTGGTTGGCAGCCCTGCTGGTTCGGCTGATTCCGGTCCAGCTCCCGGTTATCCTGGCACCGGGAATTCTCGAGAGTATGGTGTTCTTGATTATCTACGGTGCCTATGCCTCTGCTATGGCAGGCTTGTTCGAGGAAGGCTTCCGGTACACCATTATGAAACGGAAGATCAGTGCTGACCAGAAGACCCTGCTCACCTTCGGTCTTGGATGGGGTGTTGGCGAGGCTCTCCTCCTCTACGTACCGAATATCCTGGCATTGCCGCTCGTGTTGGAGATTGCTCCTTCGCTTTTGGATATCCTCCCTGGGGCAATCGAGCGGAATCTTGCGATCGTCCTCCACCTCGCGCTGACCATGATTGTATTCAGTTCCTTCTCGAAGGGACGGAAGTATCTCTGGCTGGCGATGTTCCTACATTTCCTTGTGAACATGGCTGCGGTGAGCGCGGTCACGGTGACGCAAAATATCTGGCTGACCGAGCTGTTGGTAGCTGTTCTTGTTGCATTATCGTTCCTGATTGCGCGCTGGGCGACCAAGACCAGCCCTTTAGCAACTGGTTTTTTCCCAGCCAGGAGCGGCCGAAACCTTTAAATACCCCCCTTTTTATATGGATGGTCAAAATGGGGCGCTTGCTATCGGTTTTCAGATTCCAAAAGGCTTATATAGTCGGCCCGCACTAGGATTGGCATGGACACCGCAAAAATCGGTCGCGTGGCCTTTATCATTGGCCTTGTGATTTCGGTGGTTGCAGGATTCGCCAATCTTGGCGAGTTGGCCATTCCAGCCCTCGTGATCCTTGGGATCATTGTTGGCCTGTTGAATGTGTCTGGTGAGGAAGTTCTCACATTCCTGTTGGCAACCATTGCCTTGATGTTGGTGGGTTTCACTGTTGGTGAGATCCCGTACATCGGCGCTGTTGCTTCAACCATGCTGAATCACTTTGTGGCCTTTGTCGCAGGGGCTGGCTTGCTAGTCGCTCTGCGCGAAGTCTTCGTCGTGACCAAAAACGCGTAAATCAGGCTCCCTCGTGAGCCCTCTCTTTGTTTTTCTTTTCTTTTTCTAGGCGGATGGGGGTTGTGGTGTATAACGCTGTTATATAAAACAAGACCCAAGGACCGCGGAACAGTCGATGGGTTTGGGTACTCAGGCAGCCGCTTTGGGGAGGTTCGGCAGTGGATCTAGAAATCCCTGACCTTGAACGAAGTTCAGCATCCCTCCGCACCAAACAATCCAAGTTTGTCGACAACGACCTTCGGGTCATGCGTCGCGAACTTGTGTCTCAGCCATAGCGATCTCCTTTCACGTCTCTTCACCTCAACTGCTCTTCCCTCAGCCTTGAGATGCTCAAGTGCAGACGTGACAGCGGCCAAGGGGAGCGCAAGTTGGGAGGCGATCGCTCGTGCCGTGTACCCTTGGTTTGGATCAAGGAACGCGGCCACTCGTTCAATGACAGATTCAGAAACCATAGCCCCTCCCGGGTTGTTGTTTACCTAAAAGTGGGCACGGCGAACGGTTCGCACCGAACGCCGTGCCATCAACTGTCCAGCGTCAGAAGGAGTCGAGCGCGTTGGCGTCTGCCTCCGCATTGCTCGACGGTTTGATCTCCTTCGGGTACCCGCTGGTATCCGCGCCCACTCCTTCAGAACCAACTGACTCCAGGGTCTTGGTTCCCATCGTCGGCGGAACGTCGGTTTGACAGAGACCGGCAACGAATCTGTCAGTCTCCGGTGTCCTGCCTTGTCCTTGTCGCTGAAGGCGCCACGTCTTCTCCTGAATGAGATTGAAGTAGACGCAACGTGATCCCTCCGTTTCCATTCCAAACAACGGAGGAACATCTTCCTTCTCCTTGAGGAGATCCCTGAGGGCCTCGACCACGGACTTCCGTGACACGGTAGGGAAACCACTTCCCTTTATCACGTGCCAGAGAGTGTTGGCAGTCATTCTGTGATCACCAACCGTCCGTTGCGAGAGGACGAGGGAGATCTCCTTCTTGAGACCTCGATTTGTTGCTTGCATTTCTAAAACGACCTTCATTTCTTCTCCCTCCAATTGTTTCACTATCCCCGGGAGAGTTCGGAACAGTGATTGTAATTCCCAGTGACTGATCAGTCACACCACCCTCCTATGTCATCATGACAGTGAAAGGTTCGTTGCTCCTCGGCGGACTTCAGTGGCTGCGCACCGGGACCGCCCTCGCCGGGATCATGGATCTTCCACTTCCTATCTGCGATCTCGCGCTGGCCGTTACACTCGCGAATCCGTCCAACCACCTTGCGGTTCCTCATGAGGACTAATATCGCATCATAGATTTCCCTCCCAATTGCCACACCGATATCCTGGGGAGTTTCAGAATACCGTTCCACGAAAGACAAACAAAAGACCGACGCTCTCCATCACATTTGCACGATCAGGAAAGCGCCGGCTGATACAGGTACCTATGGTTTCACGACTCTGGATAGAGGCGTGTTGCTTTTCAAACGCGGTGTGAGAATCAGGAGTTGGGGGCGTATTTTTAAAAGGTTCACACGCACCCATTATAAGCTCCGCAGCCAATGGATTCTTCACGATGGGGTGGCCGAGCGGTCCAAGGCGCAGGTTTGCTAAACCTGTGTGCATCTGCACTCGAGGGTTCAAATCCCTCCCCCATCGCTTTATACCAACCCGCAGCAAGTATTCCCATGGAAATCGCATGGATTCTTCTCGGGATTGTTGCACTCTTCGTTCTCTTCGGCGCTGTTCTTCTGTTGAAAGTGAAGAGAGGAAAGGAGCCTCACAAGCCTGATTATTACTCCATGTTCGTCATGGGTCTGGTCTGGTTCGCTATCGGGATCCCGTTCTTCTTTGTATTTGACTCCTCGATGAGTTTCTTCTTTATTATGGGACTCGTCTTCATGGGAATCGGCCTCCGTCACCGCGACAGGTGGGAAGAAAATCGGAGACCGCCACGAGTTCAGGGACGTGCTTATCTCATTACGGTCCTCATTGGTGTTGCTGTCTTCCTTCTCGCAATCCTGCTCTACCTCAATTTCTAGCTATTTATGTCTTGGGACAAAGACAGACACATGGTAAAGGTCAAGGAAATTATGCGTCAGTATGTGGTCACGGTGGGTCCTGACATCACTGCAGACGCTGCTGCCAAGATCATGAGCAACAACCGAATTGGCTCCGTTGTCATCAGCAAGAATGATGTGCCGATCGGCATTTTCACAACAGAGGACGTGGTCCGGCTCGTTGCCCAGGGTGATGATCCAAAGAACGTCCTCGTGGGGGACCAGCCCCGGAAGGAGTTTATCACTGCTGATCCAGACGAGGATTTGCTCAAAGTCACCCGGCTCATGCTCAAGCACGGCATCAAACGGATTCCGATCGTCAGGAACAACCAAATTCAGGGGATTATCACCGACAAGGAGCTTTTGATTACTGCTCCAGAACTCATTGAAGTCCTGTCGGAAAAACTTAAGGCCCGTGCAGAACGCGTTGTGCAGCCACATGCAACGATTTCTGGGATCTGCGAACAGTGTGAACAGTATTCAGATGGACTTAAGAACGTCAACGGTCGTTGGGCATGCAATGCGTGCCGTACTTAACAGGACAATTCGCTGACTGTTTCGTTTGTTGCATTCACGAGGAACGCTGTATCATCGTCGTTGTTCCAGATTGGTCCTTTCCCCCAGAAGAGATCGGTTGCATTATCATCACCGGTTCCTGAGTGGAGAAGAATGGTCCAGTTTTCTGGAAACGTGAAGTTCGTCAAGTTGTACACGTTCCCGTCTGCATCGTGCACGGTCCAATTTGTCAGGTTCTGTTCTGTTCCGTTGTTTGTAATGGCGACCCATTCACCAGGCCAGTTTTCTCGTACCGCGTCATTCCCTGGTGCATCGCATTGGATTGCTGAGAGGAATATTGCGAAGGTAACATTTACGGTTTCGTTTGTCTCGTTCTGTGATGTAGTATTTTCTGTGGTATTCGTTGGTGGGGTAACTGGTTCAGGAATCGTGCAGCCAGCAAGTTCTGCAGGTTTGTCGTTGGTTGAATCGCACCGGTTGATGTCAATGCAAGTCCGTTTGCTTATCCCGTCAAGACAACCTGACCAAGGCAAACAGCTCCAGACAGGCTGGCAGGGAGCATTGTGGCCAGAGCAGCTTGGGAAGCAGGAAACGCAGGTGCTGTTCTCACACTGTTCCTGGCAGGTGGACAGGATTCCGTCCGGGCAGATCATCGTTCTTGCTTGACAGTACACACCAGAACAAGGATCGGGCACTGGCTTTGGCAGGTCCTCTGGTTCTTCTGGAAGTTCCTCTTCCATTGGTTTTGGCTCAGGAACGTTCGCTAGTTCCTCTGCAAGGAGGGTATCAAGATCAGGAGATTCGTCATTGACCACCTCTCCTGATGCTGTACAGCCTGCAACAAGCAAAATGAGTGGGAGGAGGAACGCGATACGCATGACTGTCCTTGCATTCATATGGGAAATATTCCCTGTTGAAAACACAACAAGAAGTTGATTCCGGAGATGTTCATTTAAGCGTCAGCACAAAAGATTCATTGGGCCCGTAGCTCAGCTGGATAGAGCGGCGCCGTCCTAAGGCGAAGGTCGGGGGTTCGAATCCTCCCGGGCTCATTCGACTAGAGTTGATTGAGCGCACTCAAAGCTTTGACATAGTTTGCAATGGTTTCAGGGGACGATCGTTCTTCTTCTGTAAGCCTTGTTCCAAGAGTTTCAATGGTGACTTGTTTTGGAAATGCTAAACAGGCATCAACAACCGGTTCATCTCCCACAGGATCGTATTTGTTTGAACGAAGACCGGAAAGGTCATCGATATAGGTTTCGGTAAGGTCCCCTCTCGGAACAAGTTGTCGGTAGCTGCAGCGACGGTGACCTTTCCCATTACGGATGAACCCATTGTGTGTTGAATTTCGAGAACAAACAAGAAGTCGATCGCAATCAATTTTTTGTGCCTCTTCAGGATGGAAAAACTGGCGAGGTGGATCTGTTTTTTCAAGCCATAGCATTGCAGCACGATAGATCCCCTGACGGGTGAACGGTTGTGATCCTTTGATCGCTCGGAGGTAATCAGAAAACGTCTGCTCTTCCATACGAGATTCTGAGCTCAAAACAATTTAACCCTTCATTGTCAAGGAAGAGTAGATGGCCCGGTTTATCACGATTGCATCGGCGAAAGGGGGGGTTGGCAAGACCACCTTTGTCAGCAATCTCGCGACCGCGCTCGCCCAGCAGGGGAAGCGGGTCATTGCGATCGACTCCAATCTCACCACCTCGAACCTCGGACTCCATTTAGGGATTCCGTTGTATCCACATACACTTCAAGACGTCTTGAAAGGGAGAATCTCTCCAGGCAAGGCATTGTATACTCACTCTGCTGGGTTCCGAGTGCTCCCTGCTGACATTTCTATGAGACAGATCATGGTGCCGCGAGCAAGCCGGCTCCTGAACGTCTTGTCACGACTTGATCAGGCAGATTTCGTTTTAATCGATGCAGCTGCCGGCCTTGGTCGGGAAGCGCTTGCCGCGGTTGAAGCAGGTGATGAATTAATCACGGTAACAACACCAGAACTGCCGGCGCTGACTGATGCACTCAAGGTCATCAAGTTCGCTGACCGCTTTTCTACGATCAATCTCGGTGTTGTTATCAACCGTGTTGCAAAGGAGCGTCATGAATACTCTCAAGAAGAAGTTGAAGAGTTCCTTGGCGTTCCGGTGATCTCGAGCATTCCAGAAGATCCTGCAGTCCGGCGGGCAATCGCAAACAAGACGCCAGTTGTCTTGTATCATCCGCACGCCAAAGCAAGCCGGCGCTATCACCACATTGCAACACAATTAACTGGCGTTCCTGCCACGTTGCCATCAGGATTTTCCCGCCTGGTTTCGTGGCTGCGGTACTAACGGTTCAACAAATAATTCACATACAACAACCGGAACTTCAAGACCGAGGTCCGCCAAAATCGCAGGATGGAGTTCACCGAACCGCCCAATCACAGTTCCGCCTAGTTTGATCGCGCCAACACGACCGGGAAGAAATCCAGGATCAGTTGTGGTTCCAATTTTCCAGGGATTGCCTAGTGTTGTGTTCAGGCCATTGAGCACGGAAAGCATCTCGGAAAAACCGGCGGTTTGATGAGCAATTCCGATTGCAAGGTAGCGCTTGGTATCGGTTTTTGTTTCTGCTTGTTGGTTGAGCTGGACAACATCGCCGAGTTCGAAGATTCGTTGGGGATATTTGTTGTGTTTGTTCACAGCAAAGACCTGAACCAAGCTGCCTAGCAGATTTGTCCGAACTGTACTGGTTTCGGATGACATGGGGTTTTCGAGGTCGATTGCTTTCCCGGACAAGGAATTCAATGGTGGTTCATTCCCGGTTAAGGCAAACGTGTTGACTTCAATGAAACCCATGCTCACCGCAAGTTCCCGGAGCCGCTGACAAAAGGTTTCAAGTGGATGTGCGTGGCCAACTGAGAACAGGTTCGGGTGTACTGGCGTCAAGTTATTGTAGCCGTAGGCAATAGCAACGTCTTCCGTAACGTCAACAGGGTGCCAGAGATCTGCCCGGTAGGGAGGCGCTAACACCGTGAACGTTTCCTGGACCGCGGTGACTGCATAACCCATGCGCTGTAAGAGTTCTTTCAGTTCGCTGTTCTTGAGATCAATCCCAAGCTGCTGCATGATGGTGTGTTTATTAATGGTGAGGCGCTGCGGTTCCAACGTTGGGAAGGACTTCTTGTCAACAGCAACAGATTCTATCTTCCCGCCACGCATGGCAAGGGCAGTGACGAGTATGTTCAAGGACTGTTCCATGGCAAGCTGGTCCGTCCCGGTGATGTCAATGAGCAGGTCTTTCGTGGTTTCTTTCACCCGAGTCAGTTCTCCGTTGATGATTGGGGGAAACGAGAGCACGGAACCGTTTTTATCGGTAAGCAAAGGACAGTTCCGCGGAACAAGATGTGCATATTCCTTTCCTTTGGGGTACTCCATGAGAATGGCGGCAGGTGTCATCTCCTTCTTGGAATCTAGGGGGACAAAGGAAACCGCTGTCGGGGCGACGTCCTGGTAGATGTACGGTGGTTTTGTTTTGGAGAAATCATGCAAACCGATGGAAACCGTCCGGCGATTTCTTCCGAGTGTTGCATCAAGCTGTGCCTGCAATCGCAGGAGAGATTCCAAGGCAGGGCCAGTGAGGTCAAGTCCTCGAATGATTGCTGAGATCATGAACGGACGAACAGTTGGGTGTTTGGTGGTGATACGAATCCCTGATGATTTGATAGTGTAGCGCGGCAGGCCTTTTTGTAAACCAAGCCAGAGGATCAGCTGCCGGGCGATTCCTTCTGCAGAGAAGAGATCTGGCCGGTCAGGGGTCACCTCAAGTACCAATTCAGGACCAAACGAATCAACCTCGACTTTGATTTGTGGAAGCAGATCTTGCAGCTGGGTATCAGTCAGTTTGTGGGGGACAAGTGATTTCAGATCGTTGAGGGATATGGTTATGACAGGCATCTTACACCACCAGAGGAGCTTTTCGCAGCCAGTTGAGATCAGGTTGATACAAGTGTCGGATATCCTTGATATCGAGCGAACGCATGGCTAGACGATCAAGGCCGAACGCCCAAGCAAGCACAGTCCTATCTTCGCCGAGTGGTTTGGTCATTTCCGGCCGGAAGATTCCTGCACCAGCGACCTCGATCCATTTCCCGTTGATGAAGGCATCAACTTCAACACCCGGCTCCACGAACGGGAAGTAGCTCGGCCTGAACCTGATCTTGTCTGCGCCGGCGATTTCCTTGGCGAACAGGGTCAAGTACGCATACAAATGACGCATGTTGAGGTGATCACCAATGACAATGCAGTCGCATTGATAGAATTCATATGAATGGGTTGCATCAAGCTTGTCAACGCGGAAGTTTCTCCCGATGATGAAGTATTTTGTATTTGTTGGTTTTTCCGCCAGGATGCGCGCAGACACCGCTGTTGTTTGTGACCGGAGTACCAATCCAAGTGACCGTTTCGGATCGAACGACCCCCAGCCGCGTGAACCAGTAATCCAGCCGTTTTGGTGAACCTTTCCGACAAGTTTCAGGGCAGAAGGATGAGTGACAGCTCCTTGTTTCGGAGTTTTGAGATGGAAGACATCATGGATGCTGCGCGCAGGGTGATCCTGCGGCATGAAGAGGGCATCCGCATTCCAGAACTCAGTTTCCACCCAGGGTCCCCGACGCTCTTCGAACCCTTGGGCAACGAGTTTTTCGCGGAGTCGTTGCAGGTAGGTCATGTATGGATGGAACTTTCCTGCAACAACCGTGGGAACAGGAGTATCGACAGCATATGGTCGGTACTGTTTCTTTTTCCAAGCACCGCTCTTCAAATCGTTTGGGGTGAGTTGTCCTACATCCTCAATCATCATTGCAGGAAGCTTTGTTGCAACTGTTTTTCCTGCAGCTGTCAGCTGCATGTGTTTCGTTGTTTTTTCCTGAACAGTTACGAGTTTTCGTGCGGTGAGTTCGCGCAAGGTCTGTTCATCGGGTTCTTTTCCTCGGAGCGCGTGTTCAACGTCAGTGATCGTTGTCAGTGTGTGTTTTCCGTCCTTGGTGAGTGTAAGGGTACCACCTTTGATCGTCACCCAGCCTTTCCGTTTTGCCCACCCAAGGGCGATGTCCATATTCTTCACTTGTTTGCGAAGGTCGGGAATGGTTGTGGTTCCTGATTGAACAAGTTCGAGAAGTTTCTTTTCCGGGAGGCCGGCACGACCATACTGTTTTCCTTCTTCGGTAATTGTCACTCTCTTGTGCACGGTTTCTTCGTGATAGAGCAAGCCTTTGATTTTCGACCACATCCCCGCCTTATGGACCGAAGCTTCCGGGAGGTTTGTTTTTGTCGCAATTTCCTCCGGGGTTGCTTTACCCAACTCGTGCAATGCGGCAATGATCTTCTTCTCGTGAGGGTGGAGCGCCTCCACGGTCTTGTCTTTCTTCATACAGCCTTTCCTAGTTTCTTGAGATCTGCTCCTGCAAGCAGGTTGGTAATCACGGAAACGATTTTTGAACGGGGAACGCGGACCTGCGCTTTCGTGTTCCGGTCGCGGACTGTTATGGTTTTGTCCTTCTTGGTATTATAATCGATTGTGACAGCCGCCAGGGTTCCGATTTCGTCTTGTCGGTAGTACACTTTTCCGATAAAGCCTTCGTCGTAGATGGTGTAGAAGCCAGCTTCTTTCAGTTCCTTGACTATGTCTTTTGCGATTTTTGGGAGCCCGTCCTTCTTGACCAGAGGGAAGACAGCAACCTGGTACGGCGCAAGGGCCGGTGGAAGCATAAGAACGCCGCGGTCTTTCTCTTTCTTGTAACAGGATTCAAGAACACAATACAGCGGCCGGTCAATCCCGTAGGCAATTTCGATTACCTGCGGAACAATCTTCTTGCCATCAACATCTATGCTCATGTCGGTCTTTGTTGTGTCCTGGTGGCGCGTTAAATCATAGTCAGTGCGGTCCGCGATGCCAACGAGTTCGATGACACCGAACTCATCTGACAGAAACTCAACGTCCCAGGTGTCGCTCGAGTAGAATGAACGCTCGTCGTCCCGATGCTGGCGCAGCCGGAGCCTCTTTTTATCAATTCCCATGTTCAGAAACAGCTCAACAGACCGGGCAAGATAGTAGGCAATGAATTCGCTGGTGCACTTCTTTGTCACGAGCTCGTTGATCATCAGTGATGTTGCTGTTGTTTTTCCTTTGATTTGGTCTTGCTTCTTCAGGACGGGTATCGTTCGCTTCTTCATACTTGCAAAGTTTGGGTGATTGTTCTTTGTTTTCGGATCGAGGAAGAATTGGATCTCTGCCTGCGAAAATTCACGCAAGCGGATGATCGCCTTTCGGGGAGAGATTTCATTCCGGAACGATTTTCCCATCTGCAGAACGCCGAATGGGAGGGTTTGCCGCGCCATGGCAGCGAGTCGTTTGAAGGCGACATAGGTTGTTTGTGCTGTTTCCGGCCGGAGCGCACCACCGAGCTTGTTCTTCCCCGGTCCTATGGTGGTCCGGAACATGAGATTGTAATCATACGGCTTCCCGAGTTTGCCGCCGCATTTCCGGCACTTCACTTTTGCTGCGGCGAGTTCCTTGGCGAGCTGTGCGGGGGAGAGTCCTTCAGCTTGTTTCTTGGTGTTCTCTTCGAGGAGGTGGTCAGCGCGGTAGGGCTCGCCGCATTGTTCGCACTCAATTGTTACATCCCCGAAGTTTTCGAGGTGCCCGCTTGTTGCCCACAACTGCTCGATCGTCAGGATCGGCGCTTCAAAGAGAAGGCAGTTCTCGTGGATCACGTAGTAGTCGCGGATCATGTTCTCGATCCGGAGCTTGAGGAGTGTCCCGACGGGGCCGTACTCGTAAAAGCCGCCTGCCCCTCCGTAGATTTCGAATGCAGGCCAGAAGAATCCGCGTCGCTTGGCGAGCTCGATGATGCTCGGTTTATCTCCCCCAGGCATGGGATATTCTTGCTTCGGTTAAGTATTAAAGCCCTTAAGAGAGTGTATGCGCCTCGTTTGTGATCTCCATCTCCACAGCCGTCATTCCTACGACTGTAAAGCTGATGTGCGCGCCATTCTCGCGACTGCAATCTCGAAAAAAATCGATGTGCTTTCCATCACTGACCACAATTCCCTTGCAGGATCAGTTGAAGCGATGCAACTTGTGAAAAAAGAGAAGCTGCCCATTCTTCTCATTCCCGGCCAAGAGGTGAAGACGAAGCAGGGAGAGTTACTGGTCTATGGGATTCGGGAACAACTCCAACCAAAGCAGGATGTGATTGCAACCGTGAAACGGGCGAAGGAGTTGGGAGCGACGATTATTGCACCCCATCCCTTCGACTGGCTGCGGAGCGGGGTTGGGAAGGCCCTTCCTTCAGTGTTGCCGTACCTCGACGCAATTGAGGGGTTCAATGCGAAGACAATATTCAATGGGATGGATAGCAAGGCCCAGGAAGCTGCCAAGAAACACCATCTCCCGACGATCTCCTCAAGTGACGCTCATCTTATCTCAGAGATCGGAACCTGCGCCACGATTGTGGATGCCTCAGCGAAGACTGAAGCCGCAGTGCTCAAGGCCATCTGCGCTGGAAAGATCACAGAGATCCGACAGCGGATCAGCTTCTCTCAGCGGCTCAAAAGCACCTTCCAGAAGGTATAACAATGTTATATACGATTCCTTTTTACCCGCCCAACACCCTTAATATAAGCTGTAGACCTCAGGGGTAGGGATATGGCGCTCTGGATACTCGTTTCGTTCACAGCACTTGGTATTGTCTTTGCGGCTCTCGGCTGGCGCTGGGATACCCAGCGACACAAGGTGCGGCCGGCAACACCCAAACAATGGCCGAAGGTCAGCATCTTGATTGCTGCCTATAAGAGCGCGGACACCATTGTAGAGACCCTTGCCTCTTTAAGACGGGTTGACTACCCAAACCTGGAGACAATTGTTGTAAACGACTCACCAGGAGACGGAACACAGACAATTTGTAAGCGATATGGCGTCTCCTATCTCGAGAATGCAACACGGCAGGGGAAAAGCGCGGCGCTGAACATGGCATCGAAAAAGGCAAAAGGTGATATTTTCTTTTTCGTCGATGCTGACACAACCGTTGAACCAGATGCGATCAAGAAACTCGTTCCCTGGTTTGCCAAAGCAGATGTCGCTGCGGTTCAGCCGAAATATACCTTGAAACAGAAGACCAGTTGGCTCTCTCATCTTATTTCCCTTGAGCACGCCTTCATTGCATCCTTCTTCAAGATTCACATGTTCTTCGGATCGCTTATTTCCTTCCGTGGATGTGGGGTTGCCATCCGTGCATCCACGTTCCGCGACATGGGTGGCTGGCCACATACGTTAGTTGAAGACGTTGACTTTTCTGTCGCCTTAGTTTCAAAGGGGCACAAGATCTGGTTTGAACCAGATGCACATATCAAGACCGAGGAACCAGCAACCGTGAAGGAACTTTTCCGGCAGCGCGCCCGTTGGGGTGAAGGTTCCTTGTTCACCTTTATTCGCTACTGGCGCACCTATGCAAAGAACATTCAGTTTCACACCTACTTTTTACCATATGCCTTGCTTGCCCTTGCTGGAATTGGGATTTTCTTCTATCAAAGCACGCTCGCGCTCCTGCCGGCTGCTTCCTTGTATTTCCTGTACACATTTTCTGTTCGTGAATTCCTTGTGTTGAGCTCGCTCCTGATCCTTCCGATTCTTACATCAATGATCACAACAACAGCGACCACGACCGTTGCTGCAAGCGCAGCACACGTCTCCATTCTCGCATACCCCGAACGACGGCAACAGGTTGGGGGGCTTGTGTTATCAATCCCATATGTGTTGCTCTTCTTCCCGATGTTGATGTTGTTTTATAGCCGTGGTGTCCTCCGCGGGATTCAGGCAAAACGGAAAGGTCGGACAGAAATTGATTTCAAAAACTGGTAGTCATGAACGATTTGCAGAAATTGGTACGAGCATTCTGTAAAAAGCATGGATTGGAATCGTCACCAGAGCATCACCTTTTAGATGCAGTCTCGGAACTTGGTGAAGTTGCGAAAGTGCTACTTGAGATGACCGACTATGGCCGGAAGCCGATGGCACACTCGGATGAGATCAACGTCGAGCTTGGTGATCTTCTCTACTCACTAATAACTGTTGCGAATGCATTTGATGTTGATCTCGAAGGCGCACTCCACTTGTCGCTTGAGAAGTACGAGAAGCGTCTACAGAAAGGATCGCCTGGTTCTGAGAATGAATAATTCGGTTTGGGGGAACGACAAAGCAACAGTACAACTTCTGAAGCAGGTACGCCCTTATGGAAAATGGTTAGATCTTGCGGCTGGCGATGGCCGTTACATTCCAGAATTACTTAAAACAGTTGATAGTTTGGTTGTATCCGATATCGATCAAGAGTTGCTTAATTTTATTGTTTCTCGGTACGAACATCTTGAAGTAAAAATGTTTGATTTAACGAAACGGTTTCCTTTCGAAAATGGATCGTTTGATGGTGTTTTCTGTACCGGAACGTTGCATCTCTTTCGTGAAGAAATGTTACGAACCATATTTTCAGAAATTTCAAGAATCCTCAAACCGGAAGGTGTATTTATTTTTGATTTTGCAACAAATGTTATCCGAAACAAACCGGACGGAACGCCTGTTGTTTTCGATGGAGAACCAAAATACGAAACAAAGGAAGCAAAACACCTCTTACAGAAGCTGCTTTTCGATTATTCACTCGAAATGAAAGAATCAACATTCAAAGATGATCTCACAAACGTTCCTGGACATGGGTATGTAATAAGAGGGGATTTCATTTTTGTCGTTGCAAATAGCTCTCGAACACCGGAACCAAATTCTGGATAATATTGAAATTCTTGTATTCCTTCGGGTCGATCCACTCGTACGCTTCGTGATCCTCACTCAACGTCACGTTGTCCGTGCTCGCGATGCATTCAAAAAACGTTCCAATAATCTGCCATGGTTCGTCGCGGACCGTTGGTCGCCATTCATTCACGAAAAACGGGCGCCCGATCTTCACGTCAAGGCCGGTCTCTTCCTTTATTTCGCGCAGCAGGCTTTCATCGAACCGTTGGCCCGGCTTGACACGCCCACCGACAACGTCGAACCTTCCGATGTTGGTTGCGTCGTCGTACTTTGGCGACTCCTTGATAATGAGAACCTTGCCATTGTAAACAATAAACGCCTTCATGGCAACCCAAACACGCGGTTTCATAATAACCATAAGGGGTGATATTTTAATACTTACCGCTTCGGATGCAGAAACGAGGTTGCGAAGGTGAGCGTCGCCACGACCTGAATCGTTCCCATGATGAGGAATAGATCCACGAAGTTGGTATAGGTAATGACGAGGGCCCCTAGAATGAGCGCAATGCCGGTGATAATGGGAGTCCCACCTTCGTATAAACCCCATTCAGTTCCTATCTGTTTCTTGTCAACATGCTTCGAGAAAAGAGAATCCCACGTCGGTCCGGCAAGCGCGGCTGCGACGCCAAGCGCGGCCTGGACAACAAACAGTTTCAAAGGAGTGTCCACTAGAATGTACGAGAAGGTGGCGATCATGTTTATGATAAACCCTGCTAGGAGGAGACGGCGTTTAGAGTGATGATCGGAAATTTTTCCAATGATGATTGAAAGGACCCCAGTTGTGATAAGGAAAAGTGCATACGCGGCAGAGAGTTCGAGAATGTCACCACCAATACGCTGCGCGAAGACGGTATACAAGGGACCAAGAAGGCCGCTTCCAAAAACCCAAATCGAGTTGCTTAAAAGAAGAAAGAGAATATACCGATTCACATTGTATCTTTGTTTGGGTTCAATTTATAGGCCGCGCCTTGACGAGGAGCACAGACGCGAGTGTCTTGAAATTGGAGAAGAATTTTTCAACTGGTTGTATAATCGCTTCGCCGTACTTGTTGTACGATCCGTCGCTGTAAATAGGTGCCCCCATTGCTTTGTCAACATAAAATCCTTCCTTGATCAAGAGTTCCGTGAGCGAGCGGAGTGTGAATGCGCGGATGTGGCCGAGTGGCTCCTTCATGATCGGGTTCCCAACGTAGACTGTTGGTGCACTTTCAATCCAAACTGGCATCAATCCCATTACTAGAAAGAACCGATTGTACCAGCTCGCGATATTTGGTGTTGACAACACAAGGTACCCTGTTGGTTTTAGCATCGCTCTGATTGCGCAAAGGAATTTCTCTGTATCAAAGAGGTGTTCAATCACATCTCCACAATAGATGGCGTCAAAGGTGTTTTCTGGATAAGGGAGCCCGCCCCGTTCCATATTGAATGTTTTTGCCTTGATGCCTCGTTTTCGTGCCTCATTGACTGATGTTGAGCTGATGTCAATGCCATACGGCACTGCTCCTGTAATCCGGGCAATCCGTTCAGTGATGTAGCCGTCGCTGCAGCCAATATCGAGGATTTTTCCCTTGTGATGGGTCTCGAAAAGCGAGAGCACGCGCTTTACCTTTCCAGCGTGGATCTGGTAATAGTTCTCCGCTTCCTTGGAGAATTTCTGCGTGTAATACCGCTTGTTATAGTCGTCACAGCGCATTCGAGATAGTTGGAAAGAAACGGTTAAAAGGGCAACTACTTAGAGTGGAACGTTTGGAATTCCTGCCATGAACGGGAGGGCAAAGAGGACTGCGAGGATCCAGGCAAAGACGAAGACCGCTACCAGAAGTGGGATCAGAACGGCGATAACCGCCGCAATCGCTGCGTGTGAACGCTCGATTTTATGCAAGCGGGAAAGGCCGATGATATCAAGAACGAGTGACCAAATCATGCTGAGAAACCCGATCACTGGGATCCATCCAAAGAGGTAGAATGGTGTTCCTCCGAAGAACACAGCCTTCAGAGTTTGGTCGAATTTCTTTCCCTTGGTGAGGAGCAGCACCCACAAATGGAGCCAGAGTCCCCACACAATCTTGAAAATAATCAGGGAGACGTAGGTCGAAAAGAGGGCAACAATCCAAAACCAAGCAGCAGCTGAACCTAAAAAGGAGCTGAGAACAAAAGAACTGACGATGCTGAACAGAACAGACATGAGAAAGAGGAGTGAGAGGAAATAACACCCCGCGTCATTTAGTTTCGTTTTCCGTTCCTTGTCGAATTGTTTCTTTGGGTTGAAAATGAAGCCCTTGACGGTCTCAACAACATCCCGTTTGTGGGATCGCCCGAACATGTACTATAGTTGGTGAGTGGCCCTTATAAATTAGACGAGCGCCTGGGAGAGTGCGAAAAAGATGTAGAGACAGAGAAGGAATACCCCACCAATGCGCGGTATCCGCTCCCGGAACCGGACTAGGACAACGAACGTTCCGGTGATCAGAATAAGGAAAAAGAAATCAATGGGGAGCGTAGTGGCCATTGCAGAAATTGGTGAAATAATTGCCGCAATCCCCAGGATCATAATGTTAGCGATGTTGCTTCCAATAATGTTTCCAAGCGACAGGCCGGGGTGATGACGGATGGCTGCAACAAGTGATGTAGCGAGTTCCGGAAGTGACGTCCCGAGCGCGATAATCAGTGTTGCGATCATGATCTCCGGAATACCCAATGTGTGAGAAATTTGTATTGTGTGTTCGATGGTGAGGGCCGCGCCAAGGATGACCATGAATATACCAACCAATACAATCCCAACATCAATCACGTTTGCCCGTTTCCAGAGTTGTTGTATATGCGCCCAGGCAACACCAACCGGACCCTTCCGCCGTAACGGGGTGAAGGTAAGCGAGCCAATGACGACCAGAACGAGGCCTTCAATCAAGTCTAATCCATCGGTTAATAGGAAGAAGAATGCAAACGTCGCGGCAAGGAGTAGAAGTTCTTTATGCCGATAATTTTCATTAGTGGGGATTGGAATAAGAAATGCAACAAGACCGATGATCAGTGCAATATTCACTATATTCGAGCCGATGATCGTCCCGATAGATATGTCTGTCGCTCCCACAAGTGCTCCCCCGACAACAACGGCGAGCTCGGGAAGCGAGGTCGCAAACGCCACTAAGGTTACCCCAATTGTGAATTCTGAGGTACCGAGCGACTTGGCGATTTTAGAACCGTGAGTTGCAACGAAGTCGGAACCTTTTATCAAAAGAATAAGACCGATGGCAAGTGCGAAGAGTGACGCGAGAACCATACTACCAGTTTGGAGGTGGGGAAATAAGAGCTATTTCTTTTTGAGCCGGAGAATGCTTTCAGCGAGGTCGCCATTCGTTGCTGTAAGTGTCTCTCGTGCCTCTTCTTCTGTCGCACCAGTTTTGTCCACAACCATGGCAACATCCTCATCAGAAAACACTATTCGTTGCCGTTCTGAAACCGTTCCTGAGATTTGGAATTGCTCTTGACCCATCATATTGATTTTTACAACATCAGGATCGCCGATCACAATCTCCTTCTTTGCGGTCTTGATGATGACTTCTTCAGCATCAATGGGTTGTGGGGTGATCCCCATCTGTTTCATGGCTCGCTCGAGTTGTTTTTGGTTGAATTTCATGGATGGTTGATTGATCCGAATCCTTAAAAGCCTCTTATGTACGAAACACCAAGAGTATTCCATGCGGCGTATTATTTCTGAGCGCCAGGAGGAACTCCCCCCATCAATGCTAGGGAAACTCCTGAGTGTGAGTCATGCACCGGGGATGGTTTCTCTGGGACCAGGAGAACCTGATTTCACCCCACAACCTCACATTCTTGCTGCGGCAAAAAGGGCGCTCACCGAGAAACAAACACGATATACGTCGCCACAAGGGACGCCTGAACTTCGGGATGCTGTTGTAAGGAAATTGTTGAAGGAGAATAAAATCCGAACCACGGCGGACAACGTTCTGATCACAAACGGCGCAACAGAGGGGATCCTCCTCACCCTCATGGCAACTATTGATCCAGGGGAAGGGGTTTTGTTGCCTGACCCTAGTTTTCTTGCCTATAAACCGGCAGTTGAGGTTCTTTCAGGAACGCCACTCATGGTCAGACTTCGGGAGACAGACGGCTTCCAACTGACGTGGGAAGATCTTGAACGAGCCATTCTTCCGGAAAAAACAAATGTCTTGATATTGAATACCCCCGGAAATCCAACTGGGGTTGTTTTTTCAAAGAAAGTGTTGGAAGAAATTGCTGATTTCGCTGTTGAATATGACCTGCTTATTGTTGCTGATGAAGTTTATGAAAAATTCGTCTATGCAAACCAAAAACACATTTCCATCGGATCGCTCAACGGGATGCAGAATCGTGTTGTTACCATTAATTCATTCTCCAAGACGTATGGGATGCCAGGCTTTCGTGTTGGATACCTTACTGGTCCGGAGAAGTTCATCAACTCGATGACAAAACTCCATATTTTTTCTTCAATTTGTGCGGGAAGTGTTTCACAAGCTGCCGCACTCGCGGCCCTCCGCGGACCTCAAAAAGCGATTCCAAGAATTGTTCGCGACTATGACAAACGACGGAAAGAAATGGTGAGGCGGGTCAATACGATGCCAGGCCTCCGATGCCGGGAACCGGGAGGCGCTTTCTATGTTTTTGTTAATTGTTCCAAGATTGCGAAGCATTCCTATCCATTTGCCCAAAATCTTCTAACCAAGGCGAAGGTTGCGGTTGTTCCCGGGATTGAGTTCGGCCGTGGTGGAGAGGGATTTATCCGTTTGAGCTACGCAACAGCTCCCCAGCTCATAAGGAAGGGATTAGACCGAATGGAGGACTTCCTGATGAGGCGGAGGACGTGAAAGCATTTTAAATGTTGGTTGCTAAGGGGTAGGTATGGCACATCGGGGTTATTATAAAAACACGAAAGATAACGCAGTCCGCATTTTTCGCGCTCTCAAGAAAGCACATGGTGAGGGGCGAGAATTTCTTACGATTGGAGAGATCTCCCGTGAGGCGGGTTTGCATAAATGGATCGTCTCACGAACAGTAGATATTTGGATGCATGGTCTTGTTGAGGTTGCAAGTCCTGGTGAGTTGGATGCAGTTGGATTGAAGATTAAACTCGTCCGGCTCCGGAACCTCGATCTGAATGAGGATCAGGTGTTGACCTCTTTGGCCTTCCGGGAGAAATTAGAAACGCCAACAATTGGTGACGGGGAAGAAGACATCGAACCTGAGCCCGCGTAACTTACCACTTCCTATGGCACGAAATCGCTACGCCAAAGGCGCTCGATTTGAGCGGGAACTGTTGCACTTTCTTCATGGTATGGGGTTTTCTGTGATTCGTGGTCCTGCAAGTGGTGGGGAACTGTCGCCGATTGATGTTGTTGCAATGAAAAAGGGATTGATTGTTGCTGTTGAATGTAAGAATTGGAACACCAAACCACGGTTGTCACGAGATAAAATTCAGGGGATGAAGATGTGGTGTGAGCGAGCAGGAGCAATTGGATTCCTCTCGTGGCGCGCGGCAAAGGATTGGTTGTTTCTTCCCCTTACTGATGCTGAAGTAGGGAACTACGCTGACGAATATTGGCTTCCAATGAAGAATGTGCTATCAGCGCTCGATATCCAATAATGTATAACAATGTTATACAACTCCTTTTAAAATCAACCGTCAATAGCCGTTCATGAATCAGCTGATTGACGAATTTCAGGTGCTCCGTGAGCGATTAGCTCGTGATATTGCAGGTGAGATTGTACTCTCATCAACCCCTGAACATAATATTAAGAAATGGCGCCAGATTTTCAAGATCCAACAAAAACGGCTTGCTGATGAATTGAAAATTAGCTCATCGGTTGTTAGTGATTATGAAAGTGGACGGCGAAGCAGCCCGGGAATCAAAGTTATTCAAAAATATGTTCGCGCCCTCCTCAATATTGATGAACAACAGGGAGGTGTGGTTATGAAAACATTTTCCAAATCTATCCCAAACATCCCTTCACTTTCAGCTATCCTTGATATTAAGGAGTTTCCGGGGGGTATTCCTATCAACACACTTTGCAAACAAATTGGTGCAACATTTATTGGGAAAGAGGCCCGTTCACAAGAGATGATATATGGGTATACGGTTATTGATTCATTAAAAGCTATTACAGATTTCTCGATCCCTGAATTAATTAAATTATACGGAACAACAACACAAAGGGCGCTTATTTTTACAAAAGTGTCTACAGGAAGGACGCCCCTTGTCGCTATTAAACTCACAAACCTTCGTCCAGGGGTTGTCATCCTTCACGATCTACAAAATGTAGATGATGTTGCAAAACGAATTGCAGAAGCTGAGCACATTCCTCTCGCTGTTTGTTTGGGTTCAATAGAACAACTTGTTCAAAATCTTCGTGGGTTGTATGATAGTTAATGTGGGATTTTTTTAATTGATGTTTTTACCCGTTCACCTAAAATTTCAACAATACCATAATACCCTTCAAGTAGTGGGCCAGGATAAAACGTCACAGTTTTTCCAATTTTATCATCACCCCTTCCTTCATAAATATGTGCACAAAGGCAGAGGAGTGGTTGGTGTTTCTCAATAAAATCCCGGATTGTAGGAGAACCAACATGCTGTCCTTGGATGGTTTTATCATTAATAGTGTTGTGTGGTGGGTTGTGAACAATGATAACAGCTGGGTTAGTGAGATGTGATGCAAGTTGGGTGAGGGAATCACCAATTTCTTCTTCTGTTGGTTCATAGAGGGTTTTGAATGGTGTTTGTGCTCCACCAAAACCAAGATAAGTTATTCCATTAAACGTTCTGATTTTATTATGAATATTGACCCCATATTCTTCAAAAATGTTCACAACATCAAACGGATCGTGATTTCCTGGGATACAAAAAACCGGTTTTTGAGGAATCAAAAGTTTTTGAATAACTATGTCCGCAATATCAAGTTGTGAGAATTCTTCAGGACCAGTATACATATCTGTAATATCTCCAGGACTAATAATAAGGTCAAATTTGTTTTCTCTTTCTAAAACTTTATCAATTTTTTGATAGGCACCATGAATGTCAGCAAGTACTAAAATTTTCATATATTTTGTTTGATTTCATTCCTTAAAACACTCAAACACCTTGTTTTCCATTGGAAATTTATTATAATAGATAAAAACATAAAATAATATATAACATTGTTATTGATAAAATAATGTTATGTTATAGACAATTTCCATGAGAAATCAAGGGGTAACAGTCTTTATTATATTAATAACATTCCAAATGAAATTAACCTTTTCCATAAGAAATGAACCTTTTTATAATCAAGTTCCAAGTGAAATGTGGTGGTTGTGTGGGACAACAAACATTGAAAGATATTTTTGGGGTATATATACAAAACCTTAATCCTATCTTCCATGAGAAAAACACCCTCACCGATCGTCATATTCCTTTAATTATAGAGCACCGTGAGGAGCAGATTAACACTCTTGCAAAAATCCTTGCTCCAGCAATCCGGGATCAAAAAATTAGCAATACGTTTATCTTTGGGAATGTAGGAACTGGAAAAACCCTTGTTACGAAACATGTGACCGCAGAGCTCGCGAAGAACAACCCCAAAATCAACATTCTCTACGTCAATTGTAAGATGAGGGGTGTTTCTGATACAGAATATCGCCTCCTCGCGGAACTCCTTGGAAAACTTGGAAAAGAAGTTCCATCAACCGGTCTCCCAACAACCCAACTTTACAAAAATTTCTATACCCTCCTCGAGGAAACGGAAAAACTCAACATCCTCATTCTTGATGAAATTGACGTCATTGTAAAGAAAATTGGTGATGAAATCCTCTACAACCTCACAAGGATCAATCAAGACCTTAAGAAGAGCACCCTTTCCCTTATTGGAATTTCAAACGACGTCTCCTTTACCGAGCAATTGGATCCCCGGGTAAAATCATCCCTTTCAGAGGAAGAACTCATTTTCCCCCCCTATAATGCCATGCAACTCCAAAACATTCTCACAAAACGAGCAGAGACGGCCTTTACACTAAATACATTGAGTGTGGGGGTAATTGCAAAATGCGCTGCGCTCGCGGCCCAGGAGCATGGAGATGCACGGAAGGCGCTTGACCTTCTTCGCATCGCAGGGGAAATAGCAGAACGTGAGAATAGTAAACAAATTATTATATCTCATGTTGATTGTGCTGAAGAGAAACTTGATTCTGATAGGACTGTTGAAGCGGTACGGACACAACCAAAACAATCACTCGCCGTGCTTGCTTCAATTATTCTCCTTTCAGAAGAAGGAAAGGAAGATATACAAACAGGGGATGTATTTGAAATTTATCAAAAAATATGCGCCAACCGTGGATTGAAAATATTAACACAGCGGCGGGTTTCCGATCTCATCGGCGCCCTTGATATGGTAGGGATTATTAACACCCATGTCATTTCAAAGGGAAGGTATGGAAGAACTCGAGAGATTCGCATACTCCTTTCACAACCAATCCTTAAGAAAATCCGGACAATCCTTGAAGACAACTACCTTTTTGATGGGCTTGGTCGTTATTCAAAAAAAAAAGAGGGTCACTAAATGGATCGCCGGGAAATCGTGCAGCGTTTTTTGGTGGAAGGAAAATTAATTACACCAGAAACACTTTCAAAAATCACGGAACAAAATATAAACAATTTTATTAGCGAAAAAAAAGAGCCGCGCCAGGACGCGATCACCATCTCCTTCTCATATGAGAAAGAACAACCCACCCAATTCAAATCAACTGAGGTTGTTGCTCTATATACCAAACGCTTCAAAAAACTTCGGGACCTTCTTATGAATAAAATTTCCGCTGTATCCCTCCAACATATTGGAAAACAAATTGGGGATATAACGGTTATTGGAAGGATTGAAAAACACGATCCAAAAGGATTTCTCCTTAATGATGGTACTGGTTCGATTGTTGTTTCAACGAAGAAAAACACCTTTCTTGGGGATGTTGTTGGTGTTCGCGGTCGTATTAAGGAAGGGGTGTTATTTGCTATAGAAATAATCTATCCCGACATCCCCTTGACAAGGAAACGCCCCCACCTTGTCGGAACACTTACCTTAACAACAAACGAAACAACAGAGAAGAATGCCCTTTCAATAAAGAAAGGCCCTCATATAATTACAACCAATCCCTGTTGGGTGACAGTAAAAAGTAATAATAACAACGGGACGCTTCTCTATTATCAACCTTCAACACCAATTGATATCACAACCATCAAAGAATGGCTTCAACGGAGGTATATTCCACACCCATTAAAACCACTTGTTGGAAATGATCCCTTCCTTCTCAACCCCATTCCTGATATTTTTTGGGTCCAAACAAATGAACAATTTACCCACGCCTATAAAGGTGTTCTTATTATCTCACTAGGAAGTGGGAAGGCAGTAATAAACCTTAATTCCTCAACTGTCCAATTCTCATAGGATGGAACTCAAACGATCGTTGGGATTGACCGAACTCACCCTTTATGGGATTGGTATAATCCTCGGTGCAGGAATTTATGCAATTATAGGGATTGGTGCAAACATTGCCCATGAAGGATTGTGGATTTCCTTCCTTATTGCCGCAGTCATTGCCGGTCTTTCTGGACTTTCCTACGCAGAATTGGCAGGACGCTATCCCAAAGCAGCTGCGGAATATCAATACACACAACGCGCCTTTCAGAACGAACGACTCGCATTCGTAATCGGAATTATTATGGTGTTCGCGGGATTCGTTTCCTCGGCTGCGGTTTCTCTTGGATTCGCCGGCTACCTTTCTGGCCTCTTTGGGATTGCGATCATCCCCGGTGCTCTAATTATAATCATTCTCCTCACCCTCCTTAATTTCGTTGGAATAAAGGAGTCGAGTAGGTTCAACATTCTGGCAACATTTATTGAGTTTGCCGGGCTCGTCATCATCATTGCGCTTGGGTTTCCTGATATTGGAACAACGGTTGTGAATCTGACGTTTTCCCCAACGGGAATGATGGGTATGTTTTCCGCAATCTCTGTTATTTTCTTTGCCTATATTGGATTCGAAAATCTCGCAAATATGGGTGAGGAAGCCCGCAACCCAAAAAAAGATCTCCCAAGAGCGCTTCTCCTCGCATTATTCATTTCAACAATCCTCTATGTCCTTACAGCAGTTGCTGCAGTGGGTGTTGTTGGATGGGAAACACTCGCTGGTTCTTCAGCGCCTCTCACTGAAGTCGTTATCGCGAAGGGGGTGAGTTGGCTTATTCCTATCTTTTCTGTCATTGCACTCTTCTCTACAGGAAACACCGTCCTGATTATGATGATCGTTGTCTCTCGAATGATGTTCCGCCTTGCCCGCGAAGGACATTTCCCTGCACCCCTTGGGCGAGTACATCATACACGAAGAACCCCGTACGTTGCTGTTGGTCTCACCGGTCTGGTGACCGCGCTTCTCATCATACCAGGAGACCTCTCTGGTGTTGTCCAATTAACCAATGCGAGCCTTTTCCTCGGTTACTTTGTGGTAAATATTTCCCTCATTAAAATTCGGTTGCGTGACGGTCCGTCCCCCCACTTTACTGTTCCTGGAACCATAGGGCGCGTCCCCCTGATTCCCATATTCGGCGCGCTGAGTTGTATAGGGATGCTCCTCTTTTTCGATGTTATAACACTCATCACAATGGGAGTTGTTGTTCTTCTTGCCTTTGGTTTATATCATATTATCCAACACACTACTGGCCGACAACACGGACCTCAGCGTAGTTCCGCCGCCCGCCATCGAGCACGCCGGCGGTGATAACAACAACATCACCTTTCTTAATATGGCCCCGTTTCAGGAGGGCATCAATTCCCTCATCAACAAATTCAGTTGGAGATTTCTTTGTGTCAAGTAATACACTGAAGATACCCCAGCGCAGGTGTTGTGCTTGTGAAAGTAAGCTGTTATTTGTAATCGAGAAGATGGGAGTGGAGGTCCGATAGGTCGAAAGGCTCTGTGCTGTTAACCCCGTTTGGGTGAGCGTTAAAATTGCTTTTGCTCTGACACTATCAGCGACCAAAGCAACAGCCCGTGCAACAATTTCACCCACGCTTCCTGTTTTGTAATCTTTGTGAAACCGGGCACGAACCCGTTTCTCAGTTTCACAGGCAATTTGATTCAGGACTTTCACTGATTCAATGGGGTAGGATCCTGTTGCTGTTTCTCCTGACAACATCAATGCATCAGAGCCCGTGAAGATTGCATTCGAAACATCTGAGACTTCAGCGCGTGTCGGGCGGGGATTATCGATCATTGAATTTAATAGATGAGTGGCTGTGATGACGGGTTTTCCAGCGGTATTACATTTCTTGATAATATCATACTGGAGGATGGGCACCTTTTCCAGAGGAACTTCGACGCCGAGATCACCGCGGGCAATCATCACACCGTCAACTGCAGAAAGAATAGCATCAAACGCATTCACCGCCTCAACACACTCAATCTTTGCGATGATTTGCACCTTTTTTTCACCAAGAAACTTCCGAACCTCTTCTACATCATCTTTTGATTTGACGAATGAGAGACCAATGTAGTCAGGATTCAATTTCATAGCAAACAAAAGGTCCTCTCGGTCCTTTTTTGTGATTGCTGGAAGATGGAGGTGAACACCGGGAACATTTACAGACTTCCGATCCTTGAGTGTCCCATTATTCTCTGCACAACAGGTGACCGTGCTGGCTGTTGTTTCTGTCACCTTGAATTGGATCATTCCATCATCAACGAGAATGGTGTCTCCTTTCTTCACGTCATCGCAGAGTCTCGGATAATCAACAAGAATACCAGAGCCGCCCTCTTTTATTGTGAAGGTTATGGTATCTCCTTTTTTAATATCCTGGGGTTGTGTTACCCCAAGAACGCGGATTTTTGGGCCTTGTAAATCGAAGAGTAATCCAACAGGAAACTCAAGTTCTTTATTAACCTCACGGACGAGCGCAACTCGTTTCTCGTGGGTTTTGTGGTCGCCGTGGGAAAGATTGAGTCGTGCAACATTCATTCCCGCAGCCGCCATGGCACGAATAATTTCCAGAGAGTCAGTTGCAGGGCCGAGTGTGCATACAATTTTTGTTTTTCTCATGGCTGTAGTGCTTTCTTGAAAACGTTTATATAGGCCCAACTATTGGCTTCGATGGTTCACGAACTCCTAAATAAAGATCACTCGTTCGAGTGCCCATGCCATGGTCGGAAGCAAGAGAACACCCATGGCGTGCCCGCGCCGTGTTCCCCACAGAACAGGAAGCAATCCTATGGCCACACCAATTCCTGCAATGAACAATCCAACCGGTCCAGTGAGTACAGCAACCATGCACACCAAGACAATCGCCATGATTCGCGACAGGTTTCCCAAATCACGGCCAGATAACCACGTTCCCAATCGCCGCGAAAGAAACAACGCAATAAGCACAGAGATGCCTGCACCAAACAACGCACTTCCAAGAAGAACAGGTAAATCCAAAGAACTCACTGCAGGAAAGAGTTTTTGCAAGGCAACGGCAATGCCGCTCCGTGTCCGGCCGATGAGCACGAGTGCGAGCAACGAAAAGAGTGCAGCAGCAGATGAGACGCTCCCTAACCCTACAAGAATCGCCTTGGTGTCTTTCTCCTTTTGTCTGCTGAACCGGCCGATGAGGACACTTGCCTCTGCACTCCCAACACCGGGGAGAACACCAACAAAGAGTCCGGCAGCAACCCCCGAGATACCGTGGCGGAGTTTGCCCACGTCAGCGCGCCCGGACCGTTGCTTCGCGATCGACCCAGCCCCCTTTCCAGCAATGATCAATGTTGGCAATCCGAAGAGGCCGGTGAATACAGGAAAGAGAATGGCCTCGCGGTTGACAAGAGGTGAAGAAAGGGCAATGAAGCCGAACGCACCTGCAAGGAACAAGATAGTAAGCCCCCGGAGCCGGAAGCCTGGCTTCTCAAAAAAGAGCAAGAGGGCCGCGATCCCAAGAAGAACAAACCCAAGGTAAGAACGGGACGCAGTGTAGAGGGTAGGAAGCACAACCAAGAGAAATGGAGTCAGCCCGACAACAAAGAGCGCAGCAACAAGCCCTCCGGCACAGGCGCAGCCGACTGCCTCGTAGCCCCGACCTTCCTGGAGCATCTTGTGGCCGGGAAGGACAGAAAGCGCAGTTTCACCATCGGGGGCCCCGAAGAAGATACTGGGGACAAAATCTGTGATCGCATTGCTTACCGCAAGCGCTGAGAGGAAGGCAGCTGCACTCAACGGGCTTCCCAAAGTAATACTTCCTGCGGCAATGAACGCTGCGATAGTGTTTGGATGGATTCCAGGAAGGAAGCCAGCAAAGGTCCCAAAAAGAGTCCCAAGGATAGCCCAAAGAATGAGGTCAAACATCAACCCCCTCCGCAACAAGCTCAAGCTCGTCCTTGTACTCAGTGACTTCTCCTGTGGCACAGACGGCTATGTTATTTTCAATATTGACTTTATTTCTGGAAGCAAATTTCACAACATTGATTGTTCCAGTGTCGTCGGTCAGGGAGAAAAAGAGATGCCCGTCCTTATTCGTTTTGACCCCACCCACGGTCCCACAGACGGTCACGACCTCACCAAGGCTAGCCTCAGTGAGGCTGCCGATGGCCCTTTCTGGAACAGGGGTTACTGAGGACCATCCTGCAAGCAACAGCAGCCCGATCACAGCGCTGAGGAGCGAAAGGTAGGCGAGCTTCTTGTCATTCACAGACTTCTCAAAGAAGGAGAGGAGAAATGCCCTTGGTTGAAAAGCAACTCCAAGGCGATTTTCTGGATATAAGGTTCATTTGGAACAACGCCTGTTCACGTGAACTACACCCCCTTATTTCCTTTGGAAGTTGGCCTCCTTGTTGTGGTTTTCTGTCACGTGAAGCAGTATGTGAAGATCACAGACACCCCTTGGTTTCTCGTGGAACTTCACAACTTTCTTCATTCCTGGACCTTCCACAGGAAGTGAAGGGGTGTGAATGATAATGAAGGAACGTGATCTTCATTTGAGGTTGTATAACAATGTTATATATTGTGAAGTGACTTTATAAAATTAATTTCTTATTCCAGACTATGGATCGGTACGGAATCAACTTTGAACTTACCAATCTTGGCGGACGGTCCGATGAGCTTGCTGGGGAAAGTCTGTTCCCTCTTGGACCAGCCCGCGCCCTCTACGAAGTGGGACTCTTGAGGAAATGGGGTCATCCCCCGTCAGACATCTCCGAGGACAGAATTCAGAGAGGTACAGCACTCTATAATTTTGTCCATGCTAACAGGGGTTGTGGAAACATTGCTGCTACAGGCATAGATCAACGTGCCGAAGGCGAGAACTATCCAGCCACAGTTCTTGATTTTCCTAACTTCCAGAAAGATCCTGAAACCGGTGTGTATCGCATGGAACACACAGCGAACTCAAGGAAGGGGGAGACAACAATCGTTCCGTCCGGTTTCGTGCTCTTTGTTCCTGGCG
>Ga0180007_10000149_pt1 | contig 127150 bp, 93 predicted proteins | sample MM_PC_MetaG_FD_121122 | JGI IMG/M metagenome (GOLD analysis project Ga0180007, IMG submission 121122) | Groundwater microbial communities from the Aspo Hard Rock Laboratory (HRL) deep subsurface site, Sweden - MM_PC_MetaG | ecosystem: Environmental > Aquatic > Deep subsurface > Groundwater... | reverse complement strand
TGTCGGATTTAGAGAATCGTAGCGAAAATTAGAGAAATCGAGACCAGATTTTCATGGATTTGAGGCGAATAGCAGGCCTATTTAACGAAAAGCCATGGAAATATGGGCCGATTTGTCAAATTTTCAGCAGATTTATGTCTAAGTCCGACAGGCTCCTAGAACCTATTCAACAGAGAAATAACCTCAACCATTCTGCCCAATCCTAAAGGACAAATGATATGGAAGCGCCAGGAAAATATTTTGTTTCAAAGCGAATAATAACCTATGAAATACTGGCCATCACCATGATAATACTACTTATTTGGATTGATGAAGTATTGGATATCCCCTATTTTCTCTTTGGGGCAGAAGCTACTCTGGTAAACTGGAGAGAATCATTATTCGAAAGTATAAGTATAGCGATACTCGGGGGAATCATAATAAAATATACCAGCAGGATTCTTAAGAGGATGAAATATCTTGAGGGATTTCTGTCAATATGTGCTTCCTGTAAGAAAATCAGGGATGAAGAAGGGAGCTGGCATCAAATTGAATCCTATATTGGTGAAAGGTCAGAAGCAAAATTCAGTCATGGAATTTGTCCAGAATGTGCAGAAAAATTATACCCGGGATTTAATCCATATAAGAAAAAAGACTCACCCCAGTGATGAACCTTTAAAACACAGGATTATAGTCAAAAAAGTGTCTGGTTGTCAGATTACGATAGGTGCGAGTCTCACTCCTGGCCACAAAGGAGTGGGTCACGGCCCCCGTTGCTGTAAATCTCACCCCTTCTAAAAATTCCCCATCAGTTACTCCGGTTGCAGCAAAAGAAATCCTGCGGGACTTGATCAGGTCTTCGACTCTGAAAACCTTATCGAAGTCATGGATACCACGATTTATGGCCTCTTGCCGATGCGAATCATTTTCATATGATATTTTCCCTTCCATGTAGCCACCCAGGCAACTTATGGCAGCAGCGACTACGGTGCCTTCAGGGGCATACCCATAACCCATATAGATATCGGCCTTTTCTCCGCTGATTGCGGCAAGACACCCTGAGATTTCACCTTCTTCGATCAATTTTATTCGTGCGCCACAGCTTCTCACCTCACTTATCAGATCCTGATGCCGCTTCCGATTCAAGATACAGACTGTCACATTATCTGTGTATTTTTTTAAAACTCTGGCCACCCGTTTGACATTTACAGCAGGGGACTGATTAATGTCAATGACCTCACCACCCACCTCAGGACCAACAACTATTTTATACATCCGCAGATTAGGAATAGACTGAATTGAACCGTCTTCTGTAATAACCGTGTAGGAAGTGGCATTGTTCCTACCATCTGCGGCAGCATGTTGGGCCTCAAGAGCAACTATCATCAGATCCATGTCCGGTCCCCCTTCCCCAAGGGTGGAAGGAAACTTATAAATTTCCTTCCGGCCGGCAAAACGATCATTGATAACAGACCCATTGATCATCAGTCTGTTCAGACTCTTGAAAATAGCCTTTCTGGCCTGACTCAGGATATCATCATGATTGCCAAGCCCCTGAATTCTGGCAGCAGTGAGCGCCGCCATCTCGGTTGCCCTGACAATTTCCATTCCATAGTTAATATTCATAGTTTGATCCGATATAACATTTTCATAACATAAAGAAATAATGATTTAATTTAAAGAAAGGAACAGAACGAAGGCCCCTCATTCATTTCTTGCTGAGTATACCGGTAAAGGGTCTAAAAAATATTCTCTACCTGGTGCCCCACATGTCTCGAACAAGCTCCTAGCTCGGTTCACAGTTCAACTCTCGAATCCGGCGCAACAGCGCATTGCTCTGTCGTTTCAACAACACAGCCTGTGCCGTATCTTTGATCTTCATCGGCTGTCGAAATTCATCAATGAGTTCGATGTCCAGGGGAGCGGATTCCAGTTTTTTGGCTGCCTCCTGCATCTCTTCCGGAGTCGGCAGGATAATACCAAAAAGCTGATAGGGGGTATGCACCAGAGCATGACCACGATTATAATAGGCTGCGGCAAACCCCCCATCGACATTAATCGCCACACCGTCAGCAGAAGCCATCTGATTCCCTTTCAGATAGTCAACCGGTGTATGGCCAAAGACCACACGCTTGATGCCAAACTCGTCCTTCAACTTCTGTTTGAATGAATCAGTCTGCAGATTTTTCTTCCAATACAGGGTTTGCTCAGTGTGACTTTCCTTATCCAGAAGAAAATAGCGTTCAAATGTCTTCATCGCGTGTTTACCAAAAAATGGAGACTTGGGCCCGCACCAGAGATAGAAAAACAGGGCCTGATCTTGTGGCTCTTGTGGCTCTTCTCTCAGGTATCTCGCCCCAACCCGCTCTATGGTTTCCTGGATAAAATCAAGTAACTTCTTCCCCCATCGTCCCAGAAATTCTTCAAACTCGCCATCTGCCCTTGAGGGAATCAGGGCATGAATATTGAGAATATTATTGTGGATATGGTACGTTTTCCCTTTCTTAAAAAAATAGTTAAGCAGTCTTTTGATTTTCCTGTTGCGGGTGAACTGAAGGGTAAGGTCGTCAATAACCTCCTGCTCTTCTTCAGTGAGTTTTGTCGGGTCGTCCAGGTCAATGGTCGGGAAATAAGTATCATTGAGGCCTGCCGTCTCTCCTTTCTTCAACATTGCAGATAGACGATCAAGCCAGAGCCTGGATTCCATCTCATATTCAGGAAATTTTTTTATGGTCTGTTCTTCAAGCTTAAACTGAATAATTGCCAGGGCTTTTTCCATACTCTTGCCCTTTCCGGTTTTTGCCTTGAATTTGCCTGTTATTTTCTCCACTGGATAGTTTTTTTCAGCAAAGGCAGCCAATTTGGAACTGTCAAAATGAAGCCGTTCCATCAGTTCAAAATGATCATAACGACAGGTAATGCGCATGGCCTCAGCAACCAGTGACTGATTGCCAGAGACTGCTCCCATCCACAAAATATCATGATTACCAAAGACATAATCAACCATATCCCGGTAGGCAAAGGAAGAAAGGATGCGAATAATTTTATCAGGCTGGGCGCCACGATCAAAGATATCACCCAATACAAGGATACGATCGAGCAAAATTTCCCTGATACTATGGGCAAGGTGAGATATCAATCGTTCTGATAGCACTTTTTCTTCAAAGACCTGATCCGGCACCGGAAGTCCAGAAATCAAGCGTTTAATGGTATTACGAAACTCCGGGGGAAAGATATTTTTGGTCCGGTGCCTGATATTGGACAAACGGTATTTTAGAATTTGGACCAGACAGAAGATCACATCCTGAGTGTCCATCAGGATATGCTCTTCTTCAATATACTTTTTCTTACGAATGATTTGAGTGAGGTACTGAATTTTATCAACACTGAAGGTGGTGGGAAGAGCTTCCCGACATGTCTGATATAGCATCCCGAAACGGCCACGAAGGATGGCCATAAAGCGATCCCCCTCACCATGCAAATCACTGATCCAGAGAGTTACCGGTATGTTGGAGTTAAGCTCATTTTCAATTTCTAGCAACTGCTGGGCCAGTTTGTCCAGCTCACTCGTATGCAGGCGAAAACCGTTTTCCTTCATTCTCTGCTCTCCTCCTCATTCTGAAATTTGAGCGTTGAGCGTCAAGAGAAGAGCTTCCCTGCTCTCATCTCTGCGCATACGCAACAGAAGTAACGCTTCTCTGTCTACCCGGGTAGTCTCAGAATTTTTTCCAGTTCCGCACCAGCTCAATCAGAGTTCTTACCCCAGTGCCGGATGGTCCTTTGGGAACATATGATTTCTTAGTGAAATCCCATGCCGTTCCGGCTATGTCCATATGGGCCCACGGGGTATCTCCGACAAATTTCTGGAGATATGCTGCAGCCGTGATCGTTCCAGCAGGGCGTCCCCCGGCATTCTTGATATCGGCCACATCAGACTCAATCTGTTTACCATACTCCTTATCCAAGGGAAGTTGCCAGAGAGGTTCACCGGTGCGTTCTCCTGCTGCGAGCAGACGATCAACAAGATCCTGATTATTTCCAAGGAGTCCGGTACGATGATGGCCCAGGCCGAGAATAACGGCTCCGGTCAATGTTGCCAGATCAACAACGCAGGCTGGTTGGTATTTCTCTATTCCATAGGCAAGGGCATCTGCAAGGATGAGTCGTCCCTCGGCATCGGTGTTGACGATCTCTGAGGTGATTCCTCCGTAATGTTTTATAATATCACCAGGTTTTAGAGCGGAACCCCCTGGCATATTATCCGTGGAAGGAATTATGGCTACGATGTTCACATTGGGTTTTTCGATACCAACCACCTGCATCATGGAAAGTACTGCCGCCCCGCCGCACATGTCATACTTCATGTCCTCCATGCCTGCCGAGGGCTTCAGACTGACACCTCCTGAGTCAAAAGTCAGTCCCTTCCCGACAAAAAGTATGGTCTGAGCCTTTTTCGATGCACGGTATTCCAGAATAACCATCTTCGGTGGTTCAGCAGAGCCCTGGTTGACACCAAGGATACCGCCCATCTTGAGCTCTTTCATGTCCCTTTTATCCAAGACAGTGCATTGCATCTTGTGTTTTTTGGCAAGGGTCTGGGCATATTCGGCAAAGCTTGTCGGAGTCCAGCCGTTTCCAGGTTCGTTGGCCATATCCCTTGCCTTACGTCCTGCATAAGCAGCCTCCTGCCCGTGGAGCATTCCCCGACGCAAACCCTTTCCGCTGCTTAAAGCGCTGATCTGAAGCTCTTTGATACGCTGAAAAGCGGGTTCTTTCTTGTCAGGCTTTTTATATTTCAAAAAGCGATAATCTCCAAGGAGGATGCCCTCAACAAGACATTCGACTACCTCCTCTTCTTGCAAACCTGCCACTTCCGGGAGACAGAGAAAAAGCTTTTCAGCCTTCAGTTCAGCAGCTTTTACGGCAATGGTCCCCCCACAACAACGACATCGCTCACGCGTTGCACTGAGGTTATCGGCCTCTTGTTTGCCCAGACCGACTAAAAGTAATCGTTTTGCTGATATCTTCTGTTTTTCTGCGAACTGTGGATAGAGAACCAGGACATCACCTTCCTTTCCCTGAAAATCCCCTAAAGCTATTGCCTTTTTCAACTCTTTTCCCACAGGAGATCGGCCTTCTTTTACTTTTTCTTTTTTATCCTGTTCAAAACAACATACGAGGAGGTCACCGGAAAAATCCTCAGGTTTTTCCTCGGTCAGTATCAATTCAGTCATGGTCATTCTCTTATCTCCACTAGCTATCAGGTATGGTCAACAAAAAGGAGGCTATTAAAAAACACACCATCTACTATAGCCGTTCACATCTATTTGGCAAAGAAGTAAAATAACGGTATAGTTAGCCTAATCGTCAAAACTATTGTCAATGCTGTCTGTATGTTATTGTTCATTCACGCCCCCAGCCCAAGGAGAAGATTTTGACCAGCACACTCATTCTTTCAGTAACCCTTGCAGTGACCCTTTCTGCATTCTGCTCGATTCTGGAAGCCGTTCTCTATTCAATTTCAAACAGTCAAATCGAAATGCTGAAAAAGGCAGGTCATCAATCTGCTGCACGCCTGCAAACATTACGCGAGGACATTGATGAATCGATCACTGCCATTCTCACTCTGAATACTATCGCCCACACCCTTGGTGCGGCGGTGGCAGGAGCAGCGGCAGCCGTTGTTTTTGGCAAAGAGAACCTCTTTGTTTTTTCGGCAATTTTCACCCTGATTATTCTTCTCTTTTCAGAAATCTTGCCCAAGACCATCGGTGTGAGCTATGCGGTTGCACTGGCGCCCTACATTGCCTTTCCCTTGCACTGGATGATTGTCTTACTCAAACCTATTGTCTGGCTCTGTCAGATAATGACCAGATTAATCCCTCAACCCAAGGATACGGATAGCATTTCCGCAGAAGAGCTGCAGACCATTGCCGCTCTCTCCAGGCAGTCTGGCCATATCGAAGTGCAACAGGAGCGGGTGATCAGTAATATTCTCGAACTTGGCACCAGGACCGTTCGTGATGTCATGACTCCGAGGACCGTCACTGTCTCCCTCAACGAAGCCATGACTGTTGCTGAGGCCATGACAAATGAGCCACAGCTTTCCAGCCACAGCCGAGTACCGGTTTACAGGGACGAGCCCAACAACGTGACCGGTATCATCCTCCGTAAGGATGTCCTCTTGGCAGCTGCCGAGCAAAACCATTCCATCCCCTTGACAGAACTCATGTCACCTGCTCACTTTGTAGCTGAAACGTCCCCTCTTAATCGTATCCTCATTGAATTCTTCGACCGACGCCAACACCTCTTTGTCGTAGTCGATGAATATGGTGCAGTAACCGGCGTTATTTCCATGGAAGATATCATCGAAGAAATCGTGGGCAGGGAAATTATGGATGAATCAGACAGGACAACAAACATGAGAGAGCTTGCCAGAAAGATGAATCGAGAGATACTGAGTAAAGGAAGAAAAAAATAAATTTTGCTTGCCCCCAAACGCACTCCCCATGGAGACAGCAAAACAGCTCAGGATCCGTTACGAAATGACCTGGCCGTTTTCATCCGTTTCCTTGCGGACCCTATGCCGTTCCGGGCATTACTCCGGCCATGTTCTTTTCTAACAAAGGCTCAGCGCTGAATGTCAATGGGTATCATGGAGTAATGCCCTTGAGAGAAGGAGGGAGCAGACCATTTTTCCTGGTTCGATTCTTCAGCCAATTTTTTCCCCAGGAGAATCTGAAAAATGCTCCTCTCTCTTGGCTGCGGAGTGCATCTCTCAGCGTTGCGGGATGTTTTTCAGCTCCCCAGTCCTCGACTTTGGCCGAAAATTCTGTTTAGCCACGGCAGCCATCAGTTATCGAGGGCAGCCAGACGAAGCGGGACCTCCATACTGAGTCCGCCCCTGATAATGGTCAACGAGACTTCCTCTCCCACCTGAAAACGCTCCAGTTCAGTACGAACATCGTCATAGGAGTGGACACTCTTCCCGTTGATGTGGGTGATAATATCACCGAGTATGATCTCGTTACCAAACTGTTTAGTAGGTCTCAACCCTGCCTTGTGGGCAGGTCCCTGGGGTTCCACCCCCAGTATCAAGACACCTTCCACCCCTAAGCGTTTGACCAGACGAGCATCAGCCAAGGAAGCGGCGATACCAGGTTTAATGAGCCTCCCATCACGAATAAGTTGAGGAATAACCGCGTTGACCTCCTGCACCGGTACGGCGAAACCAATCCCGGCATAGGCCCCGGAGGGACTGAAAATGGCAGTATTGACTCCGATCAATCTTCCGGCACTGTCCAGAAGCGGCCCTCCGGAGTTCCCGGGATTGATTGCCGCATCTGTCTGGATCATATTCCGAATCATTCGCCCGGTAATAGATTTTATCTCCCGGCCCAGGGCTGAAATAATTCCTGAGGTAATGGTTTGATCAAGACCAAACGGATTGCCAATGGCAAACACCTTTTGTCCCACCAGCAGTTCATCTGACTCTCCGACAGGAATAGGCTTCAATAGGCTGGTCGGTGCATCGATCTGCAGTACAGCCAGGTCCTTATCTGGAGCCGCGCCTATCAACACAGCTTTCCATCTACTATTGTCTGCCATGGTTACTTCGATCCTGCCGGCATCGCTGATTACGTGATAATTTGTAACGATGCGTCCCTTATTGTCCCAGACAAACCCCGATCCCGTCCCCTGAGGAATTTCGACAGCATTGAGGGAAAAGAGATCCCTGCGCAATGCAATACTGGTAATATAAACCACTGAGGGAGAAACACTCTTAAAGAGTTCGATGGTATTTTGTTCATCTGCGGCCAAATCGCCGCGGGCCGTGACAGCCCTGGGCTCTGCTGTAGAATCAAGACCTCCGTTCTGCATTGGTTTGAACAGCAGCCAGAAAGCGAGAAAGATGAGAATAAGTATGGCAAAAGGAGAAATTTTATTTGGAGAAGGGCTTGACATAACAAGAAATAACTCATTCAGAGGTTAAGAAAAAACTTGGCAATCATAAAATAGGCCGAGACCCCGAGGATATCGATGGAAGTGGTGACAAAAGGCCCTGTGGCTATTGCGGCATCAATGTCAAAACGCTTCAGGACCAGCGGAATCATGGTCCCTACCGTGGCTGCCATAACCATGGAAAAAAAGATTGACAGGCCCACAACCACCCCAAGGAGCCGGGGTTCGGCGTAGCCAAAATAGGCCAGAACTCCGAGAAATCCACCGTATAATACGCCAAGAATCACTCCAACCCGCATCTCTTTAAAAACAAGTTTAAAGAACTCATCCATATTGATGCGACCGGTGGCTATTCCCCGGACGACGATGGTGGAAGACTGGGTAGCAATATTTCCTCCCATACCCATTACTATAGGAATAAAAGCAGCAAGGGCAAGGACCTGGCTCAGTTCCTCTTCAAAAGCACCGATAATCAAAAGCGCCATGACACCACCAAGCCATGAAGCAAAAAGCCAGGGAGCGCGAAGCATGGCATTTTCCAGAGTAGACTTGAGTAAAATCTCTCTGTCTTTACCGGCTCCAGCCATTTGCAGGAAATCCTCGGTGGCCTCTTCCCGTATAACATCAATGATATCATCGACGGTTACAATCCCTATAAGGTTATAACTGGAATCAACAACAGGAACGGCCAGGATGTTATACTGGGAAATAATATGGGCAACCTCTTCCTGATCCATGTCAGTTGTTACTGCAATCACATTGGGCCGCATAATGTTTTTCAACTGCCTGTGCGGTGGATTGGTCAGCAGTTCACGCAGGGAGACGACTCCTGCCAGCTTACCATCGCCAAAGGTGATATAGAGGTAGAAGACCATCTTCTTTTCTTCACTGCGTTTCTGGACCTTGGCAATGGCCTCACCAACACTCAATTCTTCGTTAAGATACATGAAATCTGGAGACATGATACCGCCAGCGGTCTCCGGATGATATTGAAGAAGCTCATCAACCTCTTCCCTATCCGCCTTTTCCATATGTTTGCGGATGTCGGCGGCAAAATCAGGAGGAAGGGCCTCAATGAGATCGACGGCATTATTCGAGGCCATCTTGCTCAACACATCGGCCATAAACTTGGGAGTAAGCTTTTCAACCAGAGCAACCATGATGGATTCATCAAGTTCGCTGAGGAATTCTCCCACCTGACTGGTTTGGGCCAGGATATTGAAGACCTCGTGACGTTCCTGCTCGGAAAGATGCCTGAAAACCCAGGCCATGTCGGCTGGATGGGTTTTGACTATCAACTTAAGGAGATTATCGGTGGCATTACGACGGTTCAATCTTCGAATCATATCGAGAAGAACATTTCCTTCCTTACCGATAAGCTCTCTTTTTTCTATAGTTCCCATAGCCTATCACCAGGTTAACGAATAGGATTCAGCGGCTCATGAGTCAGGGCCATGAGCTTGACTTACTTAAAGATAAACAGTACATGATACAACCAGTAACGTAATTTCGTCAATTTGAATTAGTCCTATTCCTCCTTTTCTCCTGATTTCCAATTGTCAATTTTCAATTCCCATGACCAAACAAACACTCACTCCCAAAGACATCGAGAAACAGGTCAACAAGGCCTGTCTACTCCATGAAAAAGGTGCTCTTGACGAAGCAGTGAAAGAGTATAAAAATCTACTGTCTGTTCTCCCCAATCTTCCCCAACTCCACTTCAACTGCGGACTTGCTCTCTATGACCAGGAACAGTATGAGGAGGCAGAAGAACACTACCGCAGGGCTTCCACGCTCTGTCCTGAAGATCCTGACATCCATTTCAATCGCGGACTCAACTTCCGACGGTTAGGACAACTCCAGGATGCCGCTGGCTCTTTTGAGCTGGCTTTTCGGTCAGGCGACCATGACCTGGGCACCCTTTATAACCTGGGGCTCTGTTATCAGGATCTGAGCCAGTTCTCCCAGGCCGCACTCCTCTATGATTCCATTCTGGAAAAAGATCCGAACCACGCCTCCACCCTGAACAATTTTGCCTATCTCTGTCACAAAACAGGTGACACCAAGAAAGCTGAAGAACTCTATCGTCGTCTCCTCACCTTAAACCCCGAACACCAGGCGGCCAGACATATGCTCGATTCCCTTTGCGGAATAACCCCTGACAGGGCCCCCCTGGAATATGTAGAGACTGTTTTTGATAATTATGCCCAGGAGTTTGATCACAGTCTGGTTGAAAAACTCGCCTACAAGACGCCTAAAAGTATTTGGGAAAGATACTCTTCTCTCTGTCCTCACGACCAGCGAGAGCTTTGTCTTGATCTCGGCTGCGGTACAGGTTTAGCCGCTGAACAATTTTCACCATCCTGCAAACGTGTTATCGGAGTGGACATCTCGCAGGAAATGCTCGCCATCGCAAGAGAAAAAAAGATTTACGACGATCTCATAAAAAGTGACATCAGCAAGTACCTCAGCGCCACGCAACACTCTCCAGATCTCATCGTGGCTGCCGATGTATTTACCTATCTGGGTGATCTTGAAACGATATTTGAAAAATGTTACCAAACAATAACACCACAAGGACTCTTTCTTTTTTCCGTGGAAGAATCAGACAGCCACAGTTTTGAACTCAAAAAGACAGGCCGTTTTGGCCATTCTCCCCAATATATCCAGGAGATCAGTCATAAAACAGGATGGACTATCCGTGATCAGCATTTTTCCAAGCTGCGACAGGAAAAAGGCGAATGGATTGGAGGATATCTTTTTATTCTGGAAAGATAAAAAGATACGCATCTGGCCCTTGCAGCTAACACAAAAGGATTCTCTCCAAAATAAAAAATGACAAATTCCCTCACTGAAAATAGCCACTGCGCTGGACAAACCAGCATATCATCAGACCGGAAGACATGGCAAGAAGGCCAAGCATCCGCAGATGCTCCGATTTCATTTCACTCACCTTTTTCAACCACTCACGCATGGAATCCGGAAATGCCACATAAGGCATACCTTCCAGTATCAGAACCATTCCCACCAACAGAAATAATATTTTCATAACCCTTTCCCCATCAATCTGTTATTATAGTAGCATAACCGAGGAGGGCAGGTAATCTTCTGCCCCCACCCTCTTGCAATTTTACTAGACACTTATTAAGATAGTGTAAATATTTCCAACCTCTCTCGATCAGCAAATACAATAAGAAAATGAGCTCAGCAAAACAATCAAAATATAGCGAAGCCGGGGTCGACATCGACAAAGGCAACAGCTTTGTCCAGGGAATCAAAGACATCGTCAGCTCTACGCATCAGCGAGGGGTCCTGAATGATATCGGCGGTTTTTCCAGCCTTTTTGCCATAGACACCAATACCTACAAAAACCCGGTTTTGGTGACATCCACTGATGGTGTGGGCACAAAGCTGGTCATTGCCCAACTTTGCAACAAACATGATACCATCGGCATCGATCTGGTGGCCATGTGCGTTAATGACATCATTGTAGGCGGAGCCAAGCCCCTCTGTTTCCTGGACTATTTCTCGGTCGGCAAACTGGAACTGGATGTGGCCACCGAAGTGGTCAGAGGTATTGCCGAAGGATGCATACAAGCCAAATGTTCCTTAGTTGGCGGTGAAACTGCGGAAATGCCCGGACTCTACAAGAAAGGAGATTACGACCTTGCCGGTTTTGTGGTTGGCATTGGTGATCGTGATAAGATTATCGATGGCTCAGGGATCAAAGTTGGTAATAAGATTATAGGTCTCAAATCCTCTGGTCTCCATTCCAACGGATTTTCCTTAGTCCGTAAAATATGCTTCCAGGATCTTGGTCTCAGTGTAGACCAGTACATAGATGAACTCGGATGCACACTGGGTGAAGAGCTGCTCAAACCCACCAGGATATACGTCCAGTCAGTACTTGGAGTCCTCAAACACTATAAGCTCAACGGCATGGTTCACAATACCGGAGGAGGATTTATTGATAATATTCCCCGGATCCTGCCCAAGGGCTGTAAGGCTGAAATAAACTGCGACCGCTGGCAGCCTCTGCCTATCTTCGACTTTCTGGCTACCAAGGGAGAGGTTCCCAGGCACGAGATGTATCGCACTTTCAATATGGGGATCGGGCTCATGGTTATTGTCGATGATGATTCCGTGGCCGACATTATTCACCATTTCCAAGCATTAGGGGAAGAGGCCGCAATAATCGGAGAAATCACCGCTCTTCGTGAAGAGGATGGAGAACAGGTAAACCTGAATTTTTAACTCTCCCCCGAGGCGTCTGCCAGGTTGAGCCATAACTTTGCAGTAGATTTATGTCGCAGGGCAACAGGCTCCTCAAGCAGTATTTCCAAAACCGGGAACAGAAAAAAGGCGTATGGTCCGAGACCATACGCCTTTTTTTATTACAGGATACTGTTGTTCCCCTTCATTTTAGCATCTGATATTTTCAAGACCCACAGTCGCTGGTTCCCCCCTGAATTTTATCCAGAGCATGGGCCAGGGCTGGGAGCAGCACCTCTATATTTTCCCGGGCTGCTTTTTTACTGCCGGGAAGATTAATAATCAAACTCGTCCCCCGAATCCCTGCCATACCTCTGGAAAGAACTGCATTGGGGGTCTTTCTCAAACTTGCTGCCCGCATGGCATCTGCCATACCAGGAATCTCTTTTTCAATAACTTCCAGCATGGCTTCAGGTGTAACATCAGTGGGGGCGACCCCTGTTCCGCCGGTGGTGAGAATAAGATCAATCTTTTCCTCATCAACCCAGGAAATCAATTTTTCTTTTATCCGCTCAACTTGATCAGGAATTATAGCATACGCCCTTGATACATACCCCTGTTCCGTTAAGAGTTGTTGCAGAAAGGGACCACTGGTATCTTCCCGTTCCCCACGAGCCCCTTTGTCGCTCATGGTCAGCACCCCAAAACAAAAGCGAGTGGTATCTATATCCATAATGATTTCATTCCTTATTCAGCCGCATAGGCAGCTACTATTTTTTCGGCCACCTGGGGAGGAACTTCTTCATAATGTGAAAAAGAAGTCGTAAAGCTACCTAGGCCACCGGTCATTGCCGTCAGGTCAGTGGCATAGCGCAGCACCTCTGCCATGGGAACCTGGGCGTTGATCACCTCGCGTCCCTGATCAGCGTCCATGCCCATAACCTTACCTCTTCTGGAGTTAAGATCACCCATGATATCACCAACATGTTCCTTTCCAACCTTGATGGTCATATTCAGATAAGGCTCCAAAAGGATTAGCCCGGCTTCCTGACTCCCCTTTTTGAAAGCCAGCGACCCGGCAATCTTGAAAGCCATCTCTGAGGAATCGACCGCATGAAAGGAACCATCAACTAAGGCAACCTTTATGTCTACCATTGGATAGCCTGCCAAAACACCTTTTTCCATGGCCTCGAGAATACCTTTCTCAACGGCAGGACGGTACTGCTGGGGAATAACTCCACCAACAATCTTATCCTCAAACTCGAATCCACCACCATGGGGAAGCGGACTGATTTCAATGGTACAATCACCAAACTGTCCTCGTCCACCGCTCTGTTTTTTGTGTTTCCCCTGTACCCGTGTACTGCCCTTGATAGTTTCCTTGTATGGGACTTTGGGCAGAGCAAGATTCATTTCAACTCCGAACTTCCTCTTGATTCTGGAACCAACAACTTCAAGATGGACCTGGCCAACTCCTGAAAGAAGAATTTCCCCAGTCTGCTGCTCTCTGGTGAGACGAAGGGTGAGATCTTCATCAAGCATTCTGGTAATGGAAGAATAGAGTTTTTCTTCCTCACCCTTATTACCCGTCACCGCATAGGAAATAACCGGCTCCATCAGCTTAAGGTCATCATAGATAATAGGTGCAGAGCCATCACAGAGGGTGTCTCCAGTGGTGGTTTCTTTCAGTTTGGCCACAGCAACGATCATACCAGGCCCGGCACTGTCTACAGGCCGCTGCTCTTTACCCTCTGGAATAAAAAGATGTCCGAAACGCTCATCCTTGCCTTTACTGGAATTATAAAATGAATCTCCGGATAGCGTTCCTGAATAGACACGAATAATAGTCAAGCGACCGGCATAGGGATCAGCCATGGTTTTAAAGACCCGTGCTGAGAATTTCTCATCGGCTGAGTGTGTTCGTTCTATCAGTTCTCCTGCCATATCCAGCCCCACCATTGCCGGTCGATCGAGAGGAGAAGGAAGAAGGTCATTGATTGCATCAAGCAGTGCTGCAGTTCCAAAGTTTTGGGTGGCGACACCTATACAAACCGGGACGATGGTCCCAGTGGCAACGCCGTTTTTCAATCCTGCTTTCAGATCTTCCAGGGAAAGTTCACCATCTTCAAGAAACTTCTCAATCAGCTCATCATCGGTCTCAGCCACTTTCTCCATCAGGTTATCTCGATAGAGAGCAACCTTGGCAACAAGATCATCAGGAACATCGGTTTCGGTGAGTAATCCACTTCCCTTTTCATCAAAAAGATAGGCCTTACCGCTCATGATATCAACCAAGCCACGGAAGTTCTCCTCTTCTCCAATGGGGATATGAAGAACAACTGGATTCAGGGGCAGAGATTCACTAATCTGGGCTATGGTCCGTTCAAAGTCGGCTCGTTCACGATCAAGTTTGTTGATCATGATAAGGGAGGGTAGCGATTTGGCGGTAATAAAATCAGCGAATTTGATGGTCTGCCCCTTTACTCCAAGAACAGCACCAACGATGAAGACAGCTCCATCTACAACCTGAGTAGCGATGAGGGTTTCGTTAATAAAATTGTCGTCACCCGGAGTATCCATGAGAAAGACAGTGTGCTTTTTCCATGAATAATTATCAAAAGAGGTATTAATAGAAACATTACGATGAATTTCTTCCTCTTCAAAATCGAGGGTCGAAGTTCCATCATCGACCTTACCCAACCGCTTGATTTTACCGGCTGTGTACAACATGGCTTCTGCCAAAGAGGTTTTTCCACAACTTCCGTGTCCAATGATCGCTATGTTTCTCAGCTTACTGAAATCCTGCATGCGTACCTCCTTGAAGAAAACGGTTGTGCCATAATTTTGACGATACAAACTACAGTTCCATTTTCAACAAAGGGAAAAGTTGTATAATCCTCTCTTCTCAGTCAAAATGAACTAGTACTCATATATTCAATATTTCCCCTGAAAGTCAAGCATGTTCACTAATATAGAAAACATTCCTGATATTCCCTCAAGAAAGAAGGGAAAGACAAAAAAGGACAGGAGTTTCAGTGGCAAATTCCCACCAAAACCTGTACACTCGACAGGTTAAACTGTTGGCTCGAGAATCTGCCCCAGGACAAACTTCCTTTTTTTATAATTCTAGCGGATCAACAGTGGAAAAAAGAGCCCACCAGAGTGAGAAAATCGCTAAAACAGCAGGTATGGTCTCCATCGCTGTTATGTGCAGCCGTGTTCTTGGTCTGATCAGGGAACAGATCTTTGCCGGAATGTTCGGTGCCGGATTGGCCTACGATGCCTTTGTCGTCGCCTTTCGTGTCCCCAATCTCCTCCGCGATCTTTTCGCCGAAGGTGCCCTGTCAGCAGCCTTCATCACTGTATTTACAGACTATGACACCAACAGGACGAAAGAAGAGACCTGGTTGTTGGCCTCCAATGTCCTTGTTTTTTTTGGTATCCTCCTCTCCCTTATCAGCCTCTGTACCATCTTTTTTGCCGACCCACTCATCGATCTATTAGCCGCTGATTTCGCAATAATTGAGGGAAAAAAAGAGCTCACCATCCTCCTTTCCAGGATCATGACCCCCTTTCTCGTCTTTATTTCTCTGTCTGCAGTGGTCATGGGTATTCTCAACTCCAGGGGCAAATTTTTCATCCCGGCCATCGCCTCTGCCTTTTTCAATATGGGCTCCATTGTCGGTGGAGTCAGTCTGGCCCTGATCCTTCCCCGGTTCGGTCAGCCTGCAATAGTGGGTATGGCCATTGGCACTCTGCTAGGTGGTTTACTCCAACTGGCCATTCAGTTTCCCACACTTGCAAAGCTCGGTTTTCGTTTTACACCGCGCCTGCGCCTAAAGGACCCTGGCCTGAAACGTATCGTCACCCTGATGATCCCTGCTGTTATCGGCCTCTCTCCCACCCAGATCAATATCTTTATCAACACCAACTTCGCTTCTTCCTGTGCCGAAGGTTCCGTCTCCTGGCTGAACTACGCTTTCCGTCTGGTTCAACTTCCCATTGGGCTTTTTGGGGTTGCGCTCTCCATTGCCGCCATGCCTATTCTTGCCAAACATGCTGCCACAAAAGACATTCAAGGAATGAGAGAAACCATGGTCTCTTCCCTGACCATGGTCTTCAGCCTGACAATTCCTGCAACCCTCGGCCTGATGCTTCTCTCGGAACCGGTTATCCGTATCATCTTTGAACGAGGTGCTTTTACGGGTATTGACACCATTGCAACCGCCAACACCCTGACCTTATATGCCATTGGTCTTTTTGCCTATTCTGCAAACAAGATTCTGGTACCAGTCTTCTATGCCCTGGAAAATACAAAATATCCCTTGATTGCCTCCTTTTTAGCAGTTGCTACCAACATCCTTATCATCAACCTGACCATCGACTCCCTGCAGCACCTGGCAATTGCCCTCTCCACTTCCTGCTCCATGATGCTTAATTTTGTTTTTTTGAGTAGTGTTCTTTATTGGAAGACAGGTGGCTACTCAGTTTCCTATCTGCTCAAGGGCCTTGTCAAGATAGGCATTGCAGGAACGGCTATGGCCGCATTTCTGCTCACGGGTAGAACTCTGCTGGCTGACTGGCTCGACGGTAGCCTTCTCCAGGAATGCTGTGCACTCTTCTTCCTCATCATCTCGGCAGCCGGATTGTACGGTTCACTCCTCCACATCCTGAAGCTCCAGGAGCTCACGGCCATCACCAAAAAAATAAAAGCTAAATTCAGCCACTGAGCCAATACGATTGGCACAGCTCAAACTCAATTGAGTACTCTGTAATATCTCTTAAAAAAACCGAGAACCTTCTTCTTACAATCGAACTCCATTTGGCAAATATCCCAAGCGGGATAATGGGTGATGAGAGCTTGCGGAGATACAAGGAGGTGTGCGTTCACTGAAGGAGCTGAGTTATCTGCAGAAAAGATTTACGGCCACCTGGCAACAGTGCCTTTTCGCTCAACCTCTTCATTATAAAAAGAATTTTTCACGAAACATCAAACAAATGCCTGCGGTCCAATTTTTCTCATGCCTCGATTTTGAAGGAAAATTCTAATTTCCAAGGTCCCCTTGCTCTAATCCGTTGGTCCATTTTCATTGTCTGGGGGGATATTCGCAGCTGAAACCACACCTCCGGCAAGAAGAGTGGGCCACCCATTTTTACATACCTGCTGGATGATGACAGTTCAGCGGACAGTGAGACTATGAAGATGCATTACGATCAAGGGCATCAAAGAATGCCACAGCCCTTTCTGATGCCTCTTCCAGAGAACTGCTGTTCTGTATGGCCGATGCAAGATGATGCCCAAAACGAAAATTCTGGGCATAATAATGGCTGAATTGTTTCAAACGTCCGAGTCTCTTTTCAGGCAAGAAACGTTCGATTAAGAGACCGATAAAACGGAGATAAATTGCTCGTTTGGAAGGCACAGGCCCAATGTCAAGCCCATAAACTGAGCGGGCGATATCGGCAAAGAGCCAAGGTCTGGAAACAGCCCCCCGGCCAATCATAAGTCCATCGGCACCAGACTGATCAAGACATTTGCTGGCATCTGCAACCGTAAAAATACCGCCATTGGCAAATACCGGAACTTTCACTGCAGCCTTCACCTTGCCAATCCAGTCCCAACGGGCCTTTCTGCAAAATTTCTCCCCCTGCAGACGTCCATGAACGGTGAGCAGATCAACACCCTCCCCTTCCAGCATTCTGCAGAAAGAGACCAGGCTTTTTTCATCCAGCTTACTCCCGAGACGAATTTTTGCACTGATGGGGAGAGCCGTTGCCTTCCTCAGACAAGCAACGGTCTCTTTAATGAAATCTGGGGCCATGAAAGATCCAGCCCCCTGCTTGCGTAAGGCTGGAGCAGGACACCCAAGATTGAGGTCAATTCCCTGCGCATCGAGAGAGTGGAGGCGGGCGACCGCGGGAAGTATATCCTGTCCAGGGGCAACAAAAATTTGATAAAAGAAAGGATATTCAGCAGCGGTACGACAGAGAAAGGGAGAAACGGTCTGGTTTTCAATGGGTAATCTGGTCACGGACAGCATCTCACTGAAAAACAACCCGACTCCACCTAATTCAAGGATCAGGAGACGCAGTGCACTGTGAGAGAGGCCAACCATTGGAGCAAGGGCCAGTGGAGGACTGCAGTGCAGGGTTTTTTTTGCCCTGGCATCCCTGCAGCCCCCTCGTGAGGGGATGGAAAGGACACTTACCTTTTTATCCTCAGCCAGAGGAGCAGTCACCGCTACAGACATTGGACTAGGAGTTATGTTTGGCCATTTCGACAATTCGCTTAATCGTCCCGGCTTTAATGGGTTCCTTAAATTGCACGTGTACAGAATAATCGTTTTCAACATATTGCTGATAACGTACTGCCACAATAGTCCCACTACAGTTCACAACATCTCCCTGATCAAGACTAATACTCGTCCTAACCCCTCTTCCGAGAAGGAGTCGAGCATTTTCCTTGCGAGAAATACGGATAAAAAATGAAAGTCCTCCTGTGGAGATATCTGCAAGCTCCCCCTTAAAACTTCGTTTCCCTGGATTACCATACCCATCAAGCAGTGTATGTTTAACAAGCAATGACAACGGATATCGTGCTGCCTGCCTGCGATCATCCCCTGACATTTTTATCAATTCCGGAACAGTATCTAAACGAAGGCAGTATTCGTGGAGACAGGATTCCAAACCGGGAACCTCTTCCAATAGCTCTAGAAATCTTTCTCTTTCCAGGACATGTACTTGGGTCTTGGTCAGTGCAGTCAGGGTGACAGTCCACACAGATACATTAAAAAATGGTGCAACCCCTATGATTTCCCCCGGATTCACTCTCTTAAGAAATATCTCATCCCTGCCACGCTGACAGGAAAGCCTTACCTGTCCAGAATTAATAAAATACAGACAGGATTTTGCCATGCCCTGCTCGACGATAGTCTCGCCTGGAGAGTAGTTTTTTTCCTGAAGTATATAGTAGAGGGCATTAAACTCTTCCGTTGTTAAAGCATCATACAGATCTTGCCAGATACTGAGGTGGTGGCTGGATATAACGGAAGAACGCTCTTCTTCAATCAGTTCTCCAGCTCGTATCACTTCTGTCAAGGCATTCGGATCAACCTCTAATATTCGATCCCTTAGCATTTCAGCATATTCAAAATCTTTCTCTTTTGCAGCCTCTATACTTTTTTCATACAGCAAAAGACTGGCTTCGCTGACCTGTCCCTTGCCAAGAAGAATATTGACCTCTTCGTTTACTCGCTGGAGGTTTCTTTTGGCAGTGTTTTTGTTCACAGGATCGTTGTCAAAATCGACTATTTCCTTCGCTTCCTTCTCAACCACCTCGACGTGTTCTTCAAGTTTCTCCTGACCAAAACGAGGATTGAGGATATGCAAGGTTTGTCTGGCAACCGCCACCACCAAATCCGAACTTGGATCATAAATTTCTTTACGCTCTTCAATAAGCATATTGAGAAGATTGACAGCCCTGATGGAAGTACTCAAGCGAAGATTGATAATAATCTTTTTTAGGAGTTCATCACGTACGTGGGGGGAAAAAGTATCACGAATGGCAAGAAGATCGAGAAAGACCTCAGAGACACCTCCCCCCCCCAATTGGCCCAGTTGGACAACCAATTGAGCCTTTAACTCATCACTGACAAGAGAAAGCGCAGAGAGAAGATAGGTTTTCTTGTTTTCACCGGCAACCTCACGGATACAGTCAACAACCTGCTGCTGGACACGGATATCTTTATGTTTCAGGCAGGGCATGATCACAGGAATTAAATCCGGATCATTTATGGCAGAAATCATAAGGATGATATTCCGAGTACCATACCAGGGCAGATCTTTTTTGAGATATTCCTTCAATACTGATACAGCAACATAACCAGTGGCAGGGACAAGACCGATTAATCTGAATCGATCTTCCTTTTCATTACAGGCAAGAAGGTGTTCCAGAAGATGAATGGCAGCCTTACGCCCAAGATGGATAAGAATTTTTTCCGCATTTTCTCGACGATCTCCCCTTCCCCTCAAACAGACCAGGGTCAACTCTTCCAGAATATAATCGGCAGCCATTGCCTCCTGCGCCCTGCTCACCACACTACGAATAGCATTACTCTTGCTCAACCGTCCAGATTGAATTTGATAAAAGGTCTCCAGAAGATAATCACACTCTTTCCATCTCCCTTCCTGCAGCATTCTGATTCCATTTTCCTGGAGTTGTCTGCATACGGTATTACAGGAGGAAAGGAAGGTAGTCTCAACACGGAGCCAGCGAACAAGAATTTTGGTCACATCCTCCATGAGACCGCATTTGTCAGAGTGAAAAAGCACCTCTGAACAAAGACTCAGGGCCATAACTGCCCGTTCACGGAGGTCAGGCTTTTCACTACAGGCGGATTCGCCAAGTTTATCCAAAAGCGATTTTACATGGTCACGATCGTCTGCATGACAGAAATCCTCCATTATTCGCGGAATATTTTCCAGAAACTCATTATTCAACAGGACTTCACTCTGGCCCTGTTCAAGATCCGCAACAAGCTTGGATAAGCGGCGCTGAGTCCTGATTTGTTCCTGCTGTTTTAACAGAGCCTTAGCTTTTTCTTGGGCTGCTTTTTGTTTTTCTATGTTAATTTCCATGATTACGAATAGATTCGGGGATAACAAGTGGTCAATGATCAACCATTACCAAGAGGGCTCTCAGCAAAAAAAATCACAAAAACAATCGATTTTCCTATGTATTAACTTATCGTTATTATCAATGTATATGGCAAGAAAATAAAGGAAAAAAAAGATAATTCTCAATTACAAAGCCTTTTCCTCCTGCAGTAACCATTTTTGTTTTTCCTTCAAGACAGGGACAGTTACTGAATCGACCGTCATCAGGAGTTCTCTATATTCTTCCTCGGCACCGGGATAACCATGCTCTGCAGCTAAACCCAGCCAGGCAAGGGCCATGATGTTACTCTGTTGCACGCCATTCCCTTCTCGATACAGTCGTGCAAGAAAAAGCTGTGCCGCTGGCCAATCCTGCCGCGCCGCACACCCATACCAGCGGGCTGCTTTGCTATAATCCTGATGAACACCATTTCCACTTTCAAATTTTATCCCCAAAACCAGACAGGCTGCCGGTAGAGCAGCTCGGCCAGCTTTTTCAAACCAGATTATCGACTGTCTCTGGTCACGCTCCAGTGCGTCCCCTCCATATTCATAAAGAAGGGCCAAGGCATACTGAGACTCACTGTCACCTGCTTCGGCAAATCTTCTCACCTGAGAGAGATAGCTGTCAGCAGTACTTCCTGTTTGCCAGGAAAACAGGACCAGACAAAACGAAAAACACATGGCCGCCAGGCTGACAAGTAGATTCATTGTTGTTTCAGAACATGAGGATGAATATGAAAACTCTTATTCCTTCACCAAAAAAAAACAGCCGTTATCTCTTCGAGAAAAGATAACGGCTGAAGACCCATCATAACAGGGAGGTGTTCAGTTCATTCCCTGCTAAAAATGATTTTCACAATTAATTGATAGGTTCACCGAAGGGATTTAAAGACTTCGTTGCCGCAACATCCACAGTAACATACAATGTTACTGTGGTATTAGAGAGGGGACCATTATTTTCAAGATTCATCATACAAGTCCTGTTGGGCTTAGTAAAAGCGAGAATGATATTTTGATAGGATACTTCACCAACCAGCTTCCACTTATTTTTTTTCATGGAAGAAATAATGAAATCTTTCAAAGAGTTTATTTCCACCCTTCCTGAGTAGTGGATAATCCCTCCCCTGAAAGAATCCGTTGAGATTGACATGCTTTTCTTTATATCATTTTTCATGTCTGCTGGCAGCTCAATATCATTATAATTGGCAACGGAGCTGGTTATTGACGGGAGATCTCCAACAGGGGTAATGGCGCTTGTGTTTGATGTGACTCCCGGTATACAGCCACCCAGCACCACGAGTGAGGTAGCTAACAGACCAAAAACAACCCTTCGTTTCAATAAAAGAACATCCTTCATTGTGCTTTCTCCATCTTTTTCTAATAGTTAATAATTCTCAAACGCTACAGATGATTTTTCAGTAGACCCCTGAGGAGGTGCAGGTGCCTCAACAGCAGCTACTGCCTCTAGCAGTTTAATTTTTTGTTATAACAGCCAAGAAAAATAGTTATGAGGTGGCAAAACCTGTGGAGTCCAGCTCTCAAAAACAAAGATAAAAAAAATCGGTATTCCAAGTGGATAGTTCAGATGACATTATTTGTCGAGATTTTTTTATCCATTGTGCCTCAAGACAGGCCGCCAACACACATATATTTTATCTCCAGGTATTCATCTATGCCATACATGGAACCCTCTCTTCCTGTTCCTGATTCCTTCATTCCCCCAAAAGGTGCTGACTCCGAGGAAAGTACGCCGGTATTCACGCCAACCATACCATACTCCAACGCCTCGGTAATCCTCCAGCAACGCGCCATATCTCGACTGTAAAAATATGACGCCAAACCATATTGAGAATCATTGGCCATGGCAACGGCATCTTCCTCTTTCCGGAAAACAAAGAGCGGTGCCACGGGTCCGAAGGTCTCTTCTCTGGCAATCTTCATATCACTGGTCACGTCCAGAAGAATGGTGGGTTCAAAAAAGAATCCGTTATTCCCTACCCGTTTTCCTCCGGTGATAATCCTTGCCCCTTTGTCACAGGCATCCTTGATCTGCTCTTCCACTTTGAGAACGGCATGTATGTCTATCAACGGCCCCTGGTTCACATCCGCCTGAAATCCTGAACCAACACGCAACTGAGATGTAACTGCAGCAGCTAATTTCTCAGCAAAGACTTCATACACTCCCTTCTGGACGATGAAACGATTGGCACAAACACAGGTCTGGCCGGCGTTTCTGTACTTCGAGGCCATGGCGCCGGCTACCGCTGCATCAATATCTGCATCGTCAAAGACAATAAAGGGGGCATGCCCACCAAGTTCCAGAGAAATATTTTTTACGGTGCCACTACAGGCGGCCATCAGCTGTTTTCCCACTGGTGTGGAACCTGTAAAACTCAATTTGCGGACAATAGGATTCGAGGTTAATTCCGCCCCGATCTCTTGTGCCGGACCGGTAACCACATTAAATACCCCTGCAGGAATTCCAGCACGGTGGGCAAGCTCAGCCAGGGCCAGGGCCGAAAATGGCGTCTGGGCAGCAGGCTTTACAATTACAGTACACCCCGCAGCAAGGGCAGGTGCTGCTTTCCTGGTAATCATCGCAGAAGGAAAATTCCAGGGAGTGATCGCGGCACAGACCCCTACAGGTTCCTTAAGAACGACGATCCGTTTGTCCTTTTGTGCCATGGGGATGGTATTACCATAGACCCTTTTGGCCTCTTCGGCAAACCATTCGACATAGGCCGCACCGTACAAGACCTCCCCCTCTGCCTCTGAAAAAGGTTTCCCCTGTTCACTGGTCATGATAAAGGCGAGATCTTTTTTGTGGCTCACGATCAAATCAAACCATTTTTTCAGATAGCCGGAACGTTCCTTGGCCGTCAGACTTCTCCATTCAGGATAGGCCAGCTGGGCAGCTTCAATGGCCCCCCGTGTCTCCATAGTCCCTAGCGCAGGAACAGAGCCCAGTACACTGTTATCCGCTGGATTTGTTACCTCAATCCTCTTTTCAGAACTTACCCACTTGCCATTGATATAACATTCCTGCCTGAAAAGAGCAGGATCTTGTAACTCCATCTTACACCTCAACAAAAAAACAGATCAAAAAACACATAATTGGGATCCACTGCCAGACAAGATTCCTGAACAGCATCCACTCCTACTGCTCCATACTTGCAATAATGCTAACATAAGAAGTTTTATAAATCATCTGAACAGTTACACCAATCATTTTTTCATTTCAATCTCTCACCCTTTCGCCCTCGACAGCAGTGATTGGGTAGTTTACAATAGAATAATTATTAATTTTCAAACAAAATGAATAAAATAAGGACACGGGAAATCTACCTGGAGAAGAGGTAACTGAAATGATAACTCAAGCCAGAATATTCATGACAACAAGGGAATAAGATATTGTCTGCCCCTCAAAAAACCACTCAATCAACACACGAACAAACATCCGTTCTCATTTCGCGGGAACCGATTCGACTTGGTCAATTTTTAAAGCTGGCCAATACTGTCCAGGATGGATTAGAGGCAAAAATACGAATAGCCAATGGCGATGTCCAGGTCAATGGCAAAAAAGAGACACAGCGAGGAAAAAAGTTATTCCATGGCGACATCGTACAGATAGACGACCTTCTCCTCCAGGTAACGACAATGGAAAAGTGACCGCAACCGACTCCAGCACCCTATGAAATTCAGCATACCTTGGAAAATTTACATTCCAGCAAGTGCAGAGGAGCAGAAATCTACGCCTCACTGAACTTGAACGGAAATCCTATTTTTTCCAAGCATCCTCTACCTGATCCGAGCGAATCGAATAGAGTTTTATGACCTTTTCCAATCCCCGGAGTTGTCTGGCTTTTTCTTCCTGCATCGGAAAAGAGCCCAGCACATCCTTATACACCGACTCAGTAATCAGAATCTGCCCCGACTCGGTCTCGGAAGCCAGGCGTTGAGCGATGTTCACATCTGTTCCGATAACAGTATAGTCCAGTCTCCTGGAAGAGCCGACATTGCCATGAAAAACCTCTCCACGGCTGATCCCTATCCCCAGGCCTAACTGCGCAAAGATATCTGACTTCCGAAACCATTTATGTCGTAACTGCTCAAAGCCATGGGAAAGCTCAATGGCGGTGCACACAGCCGCTTGAGAAGGATCTTTCAGGGTTACCGGAGCACCGTAGGCAACGAGTGCGGCATCACCCATGAATTTATCCAGAGTTCCCTTCCAGGAAAAAACAACTTCCGAGAATAGATCAAAAAATTCATTAAGAAAAAGTCTCAGTTCCTGGTGAGACAAATGCTGCACGGCCAGAGTAAAATTTCTGATATCGGCAAAAAGAATTGTAATTTCCTTAACCCCACCTATTTCCATGGGATTCTTGCTGGAATTCAACAATATTTCAGCAACCTCTGGAGCGACATACTGCTCAAAAAGGGCCTTCGTCCGGGCATTCTGCTCTCGCTCTTCCATGGAGGCGACATTTTGAATAGCCATGACCGCCTGGCCACAGATCACTGACAACATCTCAATATCAGATTGACTGTATTCCACATCTTTGGTGGTCTGACTGATATTTATGACTCCAAGCACTTTTCCTCTGCCGCAAAGTGGAAAAGAGATAGAGGCTGTAACATCATCCCGATGCAGGTATTCTTTAAATGGCGATAAGGCTTGAGTCTGTTTATTCAAAATAACGGGCTTCCCATGGGCATAGACCCATCCTGCAATTTTCTCCCCTGACTGTAAGATAACAGAAGAAGCCAGTTCTTGATCCATGCCCCTGGATGCCACCACCTTCAGACAGTTTTCCTGTTCCACAAACATCATCAGCGAAATAAAAGGAACACTGATCTGCAGACAGACAGTGTCCAGAAGTTCTTCATAGATTTCCTGACAAGAAGCGGCTGAAAGAAATTTTTCGCCAAGTTTATAGAGGGGGAGTAAGGTTTTAAGACGGGTGTTTTCCTCACGGAGATGGGCAAGAGCGAGGGCTTCCTGAACAGCCTTGACCAATTCACCAGTATCAAGGGGTTTTCCCAAAACACGGCTAAACCCCTTGTTCATTGCCTCGACGACCATATCAATATTGGCATGACCGGTAACGAGAATGCCAATGACACCAGGATTCGTCTGCCGAATGATGTCAAAAGTTTCCATGCCGCTCATCCCGGGAAGCATGGCGTCTACAATGGCCAGATCGAAATGTGATTCCATTGCCATTTCAACGGCTTGTTCCCCGCTGTATGCGCAGAATACATCGTGGCCAATATCGCCAAGGGTCATTCTACTCATATCGGCAATAAATGCCTCATCATCTACCACTAGGATTTTATGTGCAAACATTGATTACTCTTTATCTCTCAACAGGATAAGGTATCTTTGGAATTCTCAGACAATAGGCAGTAGCGCAAGAAACCACAACAAAAGAATACTACCATTCACCTTCTCTGGTTTCAAGAGATAGCCTTTACCTTTTTATTATTGGACTCATAAAAAAAACAAGTGCCTTTTACTCTCTTATTAAGTAATTTTCTTGTGTATCATGATAAAAAGTTAAAAAATGAGTTATTGATACGATAAAAAGAATCGAAGTGCTGTGAAGGCAACTGCAACCCTCGGGGGAATCCTGGAAAAATTGCCATTGAACCCAAAAACAGCATATCTATCCTTAACCCTTGGCAACGAAGTCTGCTTTCTCGTCACAACTGAAATAACTCCGGTGAACCCTTCCCCGCTGTGTTACCCTATTCTTATTACCAATAACCATGCAGAATACTCCCAATAACCACGCCCCTCTGGCAGAACGAATGCGCCCACATTCCCTTCAAGAGTTTGTCGGTCAGGAAAAACTGCTGGGAAAAGGAAAATTACTGGAAAGCATGCTGGAATCCGGGACACTCCCCTCTCTCATCCTCTGGGGTCCGCCAGGAACAGGAAAAACAACACTTGCTCGAATTCTGGCACGATCTACTGCCGCTGATTTTGTCTACTTCTCGGCAGTTCTTTCTGGAGTGAAAGAGGTGAGGAAGATTGTTGAACAGGCAGAACAACTCCGAGACAGAGAAAAAAGAGGAACCATTTTCTTCATTGACGAGATTCATCGATTCAACAAAAGCCAACAAGATGCATTTCTTCCCCATGTGGAAAACGGTCTTTTCACTTTGATAGGAGCCACTACGGAAAATCCTTCTTTCCAGGTGATCGCCCCTCTTCTTTCGCGATGCCGAGTCCTTGTCCTCACTCCTCTCTCCACGGAGAACCTTCAGACGATACTCCAAAGAGCACTGCTTGACAGCAATCATGGTCTCGGTAGCCATGAACTGACTTTTGCCGAGAACGGCCTCAAACTTCTCGTCGCATTGGCTGACGGTGACGCCAGGAGGGGACTGAACACTCTTGAAATTGCCGCAACTATCGCACTTCATCGCCTAAAAATGAACAGTGACGACGAGAGAATCATCACCCTGAACGACATCAAAGAAGCAAGTCAACAGACCACGCTTCGTTACGACAAAGGTGGAGAAGAACATTACAATCTTATTTCAGCCCTGCACAAGAGCCTTCGCGATTCTGACCCTGATGGCAGCCTGTATTGGCTCTACCGTATGCTTGAATCCGGTGAAGATCCGCTCTATATCTGTCGCAGACTGATTCGCTTTGCATCAGAGGATATCGGTCTTGCTGATCCCCAAGCGCTGGTCCACACCATATCCTGCCGAGATGCCTACCACAGCCTGGGGCTCCCGGAAGGTGGCTTGGCCATTGCCCAGGCAGTGGTCTATCTGGCCACAGCCCCCAAAAGCAATAGTCTATACAAAAGCGAAGAAGTCATAAAACGGACCATTGGCCGCAGCGGTTCACTCCCTGTCCCTCTTCACCTGCGCAATGCCGCCACCGCCCTGATGAAACAGCTTAACTACGGCAAAGGCTACCAGTACGCCCACAATGCAGAACAGACCCTGGTGGACCAGGAGCACCTTCCCCAGGAACTCAAGGGAGAACGTTTTTATGCTCCCACAACCCGGGGATATGAGGCCCTGATCAAAGATCGCCTTGAAAAATGGCGAATTATCCTTCAACAGAGAAAAAACAATGCACAGACATGACATATACTCCGGCAGGAAGCTCCTCTTCTGGGGACTGTTACTCTTTTTATTTCTGATCTTCAGCGGCAACGTATACGGTGCTTCCTCAGCACCTGCCCTCCTCTTCTTTTCTGATAACGTTCAGGGAGAGACAGAACCATGCGGCTGAAGCTCTAACCAATTGGGCGGTCTGTCCAAAAAAATATTTCAGATTCAAACAATCAGTGCAGTGGACAACCAGGAAAGACTGTTGCTTGATTCCGGGAATCTACTCTTCAAACGTCAGGGCGTTGCCGCAGGCCCTAATCAAGAGCGACTCACTGCGGAAGCCATCATGCAGATTTACCGAGACATTGGCTATGATGCCGTGGGAATCGGGCCATTGGATATGGCCGGAGGACTTGATTTCCTGCAGACTGGGGTAGCTGAAGGTTTCCCCTGGATCTCGGCCAATATCTTAGGCGAGAATAAACAACCGCTCTTTCCCCAATGGATCAAAAAAGAAATCCAAGGCGTTCAGGTGATAATCACTGCGCTTTCCGCCCCACCGCCACAACTATTCCCTGGTGTAACAGTTGCTCCCTGGGAATCGATTCTGCCACAACTCCTGCCACAACTGACAACAGAGAACACGAATCCCTTCATCATTCTTCTCTCCAGTCTCAGCACAGAAGAAAACCGTCTTATTGCCGAACAGTATCCAGCCATAACCCTCTTGTTAGGTGCAGGCCAACATCAAAGAAACGCATCTCCACAACTCATCAACAACACCCTTGTGACGCAAACGGAAAAACAGGGTCAGTATCAAGGAATCCTGGAAATTACTTTGGGCAAACAGAGGACCTGGGGACAAGACAGGGAAAAACAAGTTGCTGATCTCCAAAACAGACTGGGATCATTGAACTGGCAGTTGCAACGCCTGGAAAAGAAATCAGCAAATGGCACCTCTGATGAAAAATATGCCAGCACCATTGCCCGATTACACAAAGATCAGGAAAAGATAAAGTCCAAACTCACCTCTCTTCAGGACACCATCGCCCAAGAACAATCTCCAGGTGCCCTCAGCGATCAGTATCAATGTCGTTTTATTGCTCTGAAAAAGAATATGCCCAACGATGTCAATACCGACAAAATTCTGCAAAACCTCAATCGACAGGTTAGACAGTTACACAAGCTACCACACAAACTCCAGACTGCAGACAGCAAGGAGCCGTTTTCACCGGGGCATGATCTTGTTGGATTCCGGGTATGCGACAGTTGTCACCCCACCCAGACAGAGTTCTGGCAAAGCACCCAACACGCCAATGCTTATACGACCCTGGTGGAAAAAGAGAAAAATCTCGATCTCGAATGTCTTCCCTGTCATGTGACAAGAGATCTGTTCAACACCAGCGACCAGCATCTGGCAAAAGAGAGTCTGCTTTCTTTTCCCAGTGAGTTACAGGCTGTTGGCTGTGAAATCTGTCATGGAGAAGGAAAAAAACACAGCATCAACCCAGAACAATTTAAAATGGTACGCCTTCCCGGGAAAGACATCTGCCTGACCTGTCACACTCCTGAACACGACGACAATTTCGACTACGAAACAAAAATTGTTCCTGTCTCCTGTCCTGCCGGCTAAAAATCCGGTCCCATGGGACCCGGCCTTGATCCCTCCTGGCAGGGTGAGGTTAATCCTTCCCCTTGCCGGGGGGGATAAGATCCAGAGAAGATGCCGATGAAAGAGTTTGAGAACTGTTAGAGCGAAGCGTGCTTTCAAACTCCCGGTAAAACTTCGAGGAGGGCTAGGAAGACTATGGACCCCAGAGACACGGAACCCCTTTTTGCCATTCGTTTTCTTTGCCCCCTGGCCACCGCCCATACTCTTCAGCCAAGAAAATAAAGAGACACATCATAAAGACGGCTGAGCCGGGTCACTTTGACCTGTCCTGAAAGAGCAAGCATTTCACTTTTAATGCCAGTTGGGAATGAACAAATACTCTCCCTGGTAACGAGCCGCAAAAAAAAAGGTGTCTATGGAAACCCCATAGACACCTCTGTCACATGCTCTCTGAAAAATATCAGATCAAACCATTCTTAGCAGCCAAAAGCTTTCTGCAGATTAGGAACAGTCTGTTTTTTACGGCTCATCATGCCATCAATCCACATGGAAACACCGTTGAGTTTTCCACCAAAAGCACTTTCGATAAGAGCAGGATCGTCAGAGATAACGACCAGATCAGTACCTTCTTTGACAACATCAGTGAGCATAAGAAGAACTGAATGACGTCCATCAGCCTTCACTGCCTTCATGGCACCAAGCAGGTCGTCACGAATATCAGCTACCTGGTCAAGGGTAGCAAGTTCAAGCTGGCCAACACCAACTTTTTTACCCTTCATGTCAAAATCTTTGTAATCACGGAAGAGCAGGTCTTTTGCAGGAACGCCAGCTACTGCAGATTTGGCCTTCAGCATATCCATGAACAGGCTATCGGTATCATCTACACCGGCAATACCCTTGAGCTCGGCAACAGCTGCCTTGTCTTCGTCGGTACAGGTGGGAGATTTAAAGTTTACGGTATCAGAAAGAATCGCGCTGAGCATTCCACCAGCAACGTCTTTAGGAATGGTAACTCCGGCATCTTTGAACATCTTGTTGAGCACGGTTCCGGTACAACCAACAGGCTCGGCACGGAAGAGAATGGGCTGATTGGTGGTAACATCACCAATCTTATGGTGGTCAACGATGGCAACCACCTCGGCCTCGGTGAGACCTGCAGGACCTTGGCCGATATCGCTAAAATCTACAAGGGCAATAGTTTTCCCAGCTACATTGTTCATTTCTTCTGGAGCAGTCAGACCAAAACGCTCAAGAACCACGGTAGACTCGGGGTTGAGTTTATCAAGGGAAGTCTGCATACAAGCTTTGGCATCCTGTCCCTGGGCATTGAGAAGGGTTGCCAGACCAATGGCTGCGGTAACTGAATCTGTATCAGGGTTAGAATGTCCTGTTACGTAAATTGTCATAACGTTTTCCTCCGTAGACTAATTATTATATTTTGCTCATCCCTGAAGGGGCTTCCTTTGTTAAGAACAAGCAGTTTCTACAAATTTTAAATTGTCGCGAACAATAGTGCTTTAACGTAAACGAGTCAAGAAGAAAAAAAACAACCCAGCACTTGATTAGACTAAGAAATCAAACAGATCTAACAACCTTGAAAAATTACATTTTTCAACCAGCGAAGCCAATTCGGCAAGGCCATCTTAACAAGTTTTTCGACCAATCACAACATTCGTTATTCATTTTTTTCAAGTCATTACACACCATCACTTCATCTCTTTCCTCACCTATTAACAGATGGAATTCTCCCGTGACTTTCAATAGGAGCTACTGTATATTGGAAATTAATCAAAATTATGCACACCTTCTCTTTCTCTTTCTCTTTCCGAATGGTTATATATGGCTCCTTCCGACGAAAAAAATCGTAATCACCCCTCGTCCAAAAAATCATCCAATTTCCTTCCTGCAGTCATTATTTTTCTTATTTTTGTTGGCATTGGCGGATTCCTTTTTTATTTTCAATCAGGCTCAGACCTATCCATTTCAACGCCACCTGATCCTTCTCCAAAAACCGACAGTTCATCTTCTGAGAAATCGGATTCTTCCGCCAGGACCGACACAAAAGACTCCCCCCCTGCAGATCCTATCAATATTCCCGGGAATTCAGAATCAGACGCAACGGTCAATGAACAGACCCCTGAGCCTGTTACAGAGCAAAATGAGTTAGCGATAGATCCAACGCCAGCACCCGAAGCCGCAGCAACAAGACAAGACCCCCTCTCGGCCCCATCACCTGATGGCAGCAGGGAAAAAAAGGGTTTAGCCTGTAAGAAAAATACGGCAGAGATCGACCGATTTTATCAGCATCTTGACCAGCAGCCATATATGACTAATTACCAATTGAGCACATCGAGTAAAGTTCATTTCACTGCTCTCATCCAAAAGCTCCTCGCCAACCCGCCGCAAGTGACCAGGGAAACAGATGATTTGTATACTATCTTAAAAAACACGGCCCATTTCTTCAGAATTTCAGGAAAAGATAATATCCAGATGCTGAAAGGCATTCTCGATAGTGAAAGAGGTAGAGTTGAAGATATTCTGGGCGCTTATTATTCACTCATCACTTCATCTGATTGCAGCGACACGCCCTATGTCTCTGCCATAGATCAAAATGCACTTTATGAATATGCCTGTTTTTTTCTCAATACAATGGGCGGCAGGCTCTATCTCTTTAGAAGAGATTCTCTGTCGCGTATGGTTGTCACCTATTATGCTATTTCACTGATTAATCGGGCAAACGAGGAGAACAATAATCGCTATGGTATCGATTTAAAACCGGCCGTTGACTTGCTCCTTCTGGAGATGGAGAGAGGAGGTTCCTCCTTGAAGAAACAAGACTATTATCTTGACACCCTTTATAAACTCAAAGAAAAGTATCAATAGGCATACGATTCTCTCACTTTACTATTCAATCACTCTTTTTTGCCGCGGAGGAACATTATGCATTCCTGGTATGTCGTCGTGAATGGTCAGCAACAAGGTCCTTTTGATCAACTACAGGTCCAGCAGGCATTTAAGTCCGGCCAATATAGCCTTGAGACCTTGGTCTGGAGAGATGGATTTAGAGACTGGACCCCAATTGCCCAGATTCCCGAATTGCAAAATTCCGCCACTGGCATGGCCCCTCCCCCACCTGGGTCATCAGGTATCCATGCGCACGAGATCGATTATACAATATTCGGCAATGAAATGCAGTTTGTAGAAATAGAACTGGACCCCCAGGAAAGTGCAGTGGCCGAGGCGGGGGCAATGATGTACATGTCTGACGCCATCCAGATGGAAACTGTGTTTGGCGACGGCAGCCACTCCTCTGAGCGGGGTGGACTTATGGATAAGATGCTTGGAGCCGGAAAACGATTAATCACTGGCGAAAGTCTCTTTACCACTGTCTTCACCTTTATGGGACAAGGCAAAGGGACGGTCGCCTTTGCCTCCCCCTATCCGGGGAAAATTATCCCCCTTGATCTAAAAAACTACGGCGGGAAAATTATCTGCCAGAAAGATGCCTTTCTCTGTGCCGCCAAAGGCGTGTCTTTAGGAATTGCCTTTCAACAAAAAATAAGCACAGCCCTCTTTGGTGGAGAGGGGTTTATTATGCAGAAATTGGAAGGGGACGGTCTGACTTTTGTCCATGCCGGGGGAACGATTGTAGAAAAAGAACTTAGGGCCGGTGAGACGATTCGCGTGGATACGGGCTGTCTTGTCGCCCTTACTCAGACCGTTGATTATAATATAGAATTTGTCGGTGGAGTTAAATCTGCCATTTTCGGCGGTGAAGGGTTCTTTTTTGCCACCCTGACCGGTCCAGGACACGTCTGGCTGCAGTCATTGCCCTTCTCCCGACTGGCAGGAAAAATTCACTCAGCAGCCCCGCAAAACAATGCAGGATTTTCCACACAAGGAGAGGGGTCTGTCCTGGGAGGGCTGGGGAGCCTGTTCCAGAAATAAAAAATGTGGCAGGAGGATTCCACCCAGGAATCCTCCTCAGGACACAGGAACCCTGCAAGGTTCCACTTCACTCACCAGCCAGCTGTTCCTCAATAAATCTCTGCATGGTAGAACTGATAGACAGTGATGCGGCCAGCCTGTTCAACCATTCCAGTTCCATATCAGAATCGACGACAACTGTAGAAGCAGCAAGAGTATACGCCATTTGCGCAAGCTGTGGATCAGAAAGACCTTCAGCCAGGGCTTCAACACCCTTGGGAGAATGAAGCTCGGCAAAGATATAGTTTTTTTCTTCCCGACTGAGCCCCTGCTCCTGCATCCGCTCGAAAATCCGTTTTTCTTCGAACTCATCCATCCTGCCATCTGCATATGCTGAAGCAACCATGATCTGTATAAATCGCAGGGCCAGAGCCTGTTCTCCCCCGGGAAAGGGCAGGGTTTCTCCTTTGCTGAGGCTCTTTCCTGACACAGGTAAAGGCGGAGGTCCAGCTTTTCCAGGCGACGGAAAGACAGGAGTCGAACTCTGAGAATGATCAGCAACAGCTGGAATCTTAGCTCCAGCTGTCTGCCGGGATGGTGTCTGTTTAGATTTTAGAATCTCATAGGCACCGACTCCGAGACCAATTGCCGTCAGAAGCCCTTTCCCCGAGAGGAGTTGGGTCCCCATTGAGTCAAACAAATCTCTTTTTTTTCTCTTTTTGCCAGTCCTTCCCATGGCACTCGACAACACTTTTCCCAATAATTGTTCTGCATTAAACATTTTTTCTATCCCCAATCGTTAAGAGAACTATCCAGATGGAACCCGTTACAAGAGACCTCTCCAAGCTTGATTTGATTTTTCCGATTATCATTAGTATAATAAAATATTATAGTTGAAACTCAATAGAATGTTTTCAGTCACCCTGGAAAAATACGCGTATCTTCGCGGGAATTGATGACTTTAAAACAATATTTTATTTTTTTCAGAAAAGTAAACCGATCGCGTTTAACGCCTTGGAATTTTCCACCTCTCTATTGAGATTATGGCCGCCATCATCCAATCAGACAATACCCAGATCTACACGGATATAAAGAGCTTGCAGCCCTCTTCAGATGAGCAAAAGTCTGTCAGCAGGCAAGGCTCTGTCCCGGCACCTTTCCAGAACAATGACACCCTCACGCTCTCTGCCGAAGGACAAAGGCTTTCACGCAATTCCTCAACAACTCCTGTGACAGAAGAAAAGGAAAAACAGGTATCCATTGAAGAGAAAGGAACTGACCAGCAAGCCTTGACAGAAGAACAGACGAGTCAGCTTGCTGAATTAAAAAAACGAGACATTGAAGTAAAGGCGCATGAACAGGCCCATCTTGCTGCAGCAGGCCAATATGCAACAGGTGGGGCCTCCTTTTCTTACCAGACCGGACCTGACGGAAAACGCTATGCAAGCGGCGGTGAAGTACCTATTGACACAGGCAAAGAGAGTAATCCTGAGGCCACCATCCAAAAAATGCGCACAGTAAAACGTGCTGCCCTGGCCCCTGCAAACCCATCATCTGCCGACCGCAGCATCGCAGCCCAGGTAACTGCCAAAGAATCCCAGGCCATGAAAGAAATTCTGAGTAACGTCGAAGAAAAATCATCGCCAGAACCTCTTTCTCAAACCGACCAAGAAAGTAGCGGTCTCAAAACAGAACCTTCTGATGATCCCCCTGCAAAAGGTCAGGACCAAGGGCCACCGGCAGCGGCTCTATCCGAAATAACGCGCAGGGCCATGAAGAGTGCTTACCAGACCATGGCTGACATGGCAGCCTGATAAGTCTTTTCCCTCTACCCAATCTTCTTCTTTGACCCCAAGCAATGCAACAGGAACAATTCAACAAACAGCTTTTTGATTTTCTCCATCACTCTTCGACCCCCTTCCATGCTGCTGAATATCTTGGCGATCAGTTTCACCAGGCTGGTTTCCAGCGTCTCCGGGAAAGAGCAATCTGGACGACAGAATCTGGCAAGGGATATTACTGTATTCGAGACAACGGCTCTCTTCTTGGCTTCCGGATGGCTGCCAAGCCTGGCGACTGCACGCCATGGAGAATGACAGGAGCACATACAGATAGCCCGGCCCTGCAGATCAAACCGCTTCCGGAAAGGAGTGGCAACTCATATATGCAACTCGGCGTCGAGGTGTATGGAGGCCCCCTGCTCTCCACCTGGTTCGATCGCGATCTCGGAATAGGAGGCCGTGTCACAATTATTGACGAAAATGACACCATCAAAATTCGACTTTTGGATTTCCAGAGACCGGTTGTCACTATCCCCAGCCTTGCCATTCACCTCGATAGAAATGCAAACGAAGAACATAAAATCGACAAGCAGAAGGATCTCTCCCCCCTCTTCAGCCAGCCTCTTGACAATGATGTTCCTTCCTTTGCCATTCTCATCCAGCAACAGCTCAAAAAACAATATCCAGACCTCTCGTTCCGGACAATACTGGGCTTTGATCTATTCTGCTACGATACCCAACCGCCAACGTTACTCGGCATGAAAAATGAATTTATATCAGCCAGCCGCCTCGACAATCTGGTCAGCTGTTTTGTCGGAGCCCAGGCCCTTCTTCAAGACAATCTCTCTGACAATTGTCTTCTCCTGTGCAGTAACCATGAGGAAATCGGCTCTTCCAGCATGGCCGGAGCCCACGGGAACTTCCTCCGCACCACCCTGGAACGATTGCTGCCAGACACCCCATGCCGCCAAACAATCCTAGACCGTTCTTTTTTGATCTCCCTGGATAATGCCCACGGAGTGCATCCCAATTTTGTCGAAAAACATGATCCTCAGCACCTCCCTCTGCTGAACCATGGGCCGGTAATCAAATACAACGCCAATCAACGCTATGCGACAACCGGTCGCTCGGCTGCCCTGTACAAGACAGTGGCCGGGGAGGTCGGAGTTACTCCCCAGGAATTTGTCATGAAAAATGATATGGCCTGCGGCAGTACCATCGGACCCATTACTGCCACTGACCTGGGAGTGCAGACGGTAGATGTTGGAATTCCAAGCCTTGCCATGCATTCCATCCGTGAAATTACTGGAAGTAAAGATCCCTATCTGCTTTTCAAAACCGTTGCCCGATTTTATACCCGTCCCCAACTTCCAAGCTATGAGGAGTAAACTGCCTGCCCCCTCTCCAAAAATGAGTTACTTCAGGTTCTCCCAGACTCGCTTGCCTGGTCTCAAGGATTACTCAAAATACGGTGAGGTGTGAAGTAAAGATGCTTTTGTTTTGTATTCCATAAATTAGATTTTGCGAGTATCGAGAAGTTAGTGTAAAATAGCCTAGTGCAGGCAGGCACTCACTGACTCTTTTCAATATCCCCTGAGAAATGGAGGTGCCTTACCAGTCGGTAGTAACGCTAGTAGCTCTATTGTTTTAAAATGGTATTTCAAAACAATACAAAAAAATTACTCGTAAGGCATTGATATGCTCCGACATCTCTTTTTAAGTGTAATACTCCTTTGTTGTGGCTGCCTTCTATTCTCGGGGAAAAGTGCTGCTGTACCATTACAGTACGCCCTTGATAAATACAAAGACAAGGAAGTCTCGCTCCAGTCACTCAAGCGCTTAGCCCCTTACAATCGTCTTATTCATTACTACTCTCAATTTACTTTTTTCCGGCCACAACATAAAGTCAGCCCTGACTTTATCAGGGCCTTAATTCTGGCTGAATCAAGTGCCGATCCTCAGGCTGTATCGACAAAGGGTGCTCTTGGCTTATGTCAAATCATCTACACCACAGGAAAACAGGCCGCCAAAGAACTCTCCTCTTCGCAATTCACCTTTAATCATGTCAGCCGGGAAACCCTTGCTCACCTTCAGGAAGAAGATCTCTTTGATCCTGCAATTAACATCCTTCTCACCTGTTATCTCATATCAAAATACAATTACAGGTTTAACGGACAATTAGAACTGGTCCTCTCTGCCTGGAATGCCGGGGAAAATCTTCTCATACTCAAAGAAGGACGCCCTGCCCCCTATCAGGAAACACATAACCTCATCGGCAAAGTAAACGCTTACTATATCGACCTGCTACAAAAACGAAAACGAAGAGCTCTTCAGCACAAACGATGATATCGTCATGACGGTATCCTTACTTTGCTTATTTGAATAATCAAAGTTTCCCGCAAGTATTCTCTCCCCGCACCCTCGGAACCCGACACTCTTTCTCATTACTAACCCTTTTCTCTATGAAGAACAATTAAGAGCAGGCTTGCCTTCTCTATCTGGTTGAACACCTTCCTCAGAACCTGCGACTAGCTTGCCCTCACTGTTTCTTGCAGACTCAAGAGTTCCCAATTTCCCCTTCCCTTTATATCCTTCTCCATTGCTTAGGCACCCACAGACACTTGCCTCGTAATGTCGGTGAGTTCTTTGGGATACAGGTGCGGAACTTCTGATGGGGCGCTCCATTCAGATTGCCTGAGTAAGATTTTGGGATTTCGAACTCTTTTTTTGTCTACAGATCCTAAGAGCTTGTCCGAAAATGGCCTTTTTCCCAAGCTCTTGGTTATTTCAAAAATATATTGCTCGCAATATTAGTCCCATAACTGCTTTTTTTTTTGGAAATTCCTCGATTTTGGACAAAATGTCTTATCTCGGATACGCTCCAAGAGAGCTCATTTTCAGATACCTCTCATCCCTTATTTCTCTTCTTCCTCATCTTCGTGTTTAAAGGCCTGAAGATCACGGGCAAAAGAATACAATCGCTCCTCAACCAGGCCATTGAATGAATCCTTTGCAAAAACACCTTCTTCCCCTCTTCTTCCTGCCTGCAATCCGGTAAGCAGTTCAAGGGCATCATCTACGGTGTCAACACCATAGAGATGGAACTGTTTGGCCTCAATTGCGTCACGAACCGATTTTTTCAACATCAGATGCCTTATGTTTGCTGCAGGTATAATCACTCCCTGCTCACCATTTAAGCCACGATGGTGACAGATATCAAAAAAGCCTTCGATTTTCTCATTTACCCCACCAATGGCCTGAACTTCACCATGTTGGCTGATGGAACCGGTTATGGCCAGATTCTGTTTGATGGGGGCTTCTGCCAATGAAGAGAGCAGAGCACAGAGTTCGGCACAAGAGGCACTGTCACCGTCGACACCACCGTAAGATTGTTCGAATACCAGGCTGGCACGAAGACTCAGGGGAATAGTACGGACATAACAGGCACTGAGATAGGCCTCCAGGATCAATACTCCTTTTGAATGGAGGGCACCGCCGAGTTTAACCTCTCTTTCGATGTCAATAAGCTTGCCGCCTCCCGGTCGAGTCTGGGCAGTAATCTTGGTGGGCATACCGAAGAGACTATTACCAAGTTCCATTACGGAAAGTCCGTTAATTTGCCCGACCTTCGTTCCAGAGGTCTCTATACGACGGATACCTTCGTGGATACTCTCCTGTATCCTGTCTTTTACCCGTTCCCCCCTCTTTTTTGCCCGAGTAATCACTGCTTCAATTACCTCAGCTCCGATATACTCATTTTCATCTTTGCGCGCTAAATAGTCCGCCTCCTGGAGAATATCCACAACTCCGCTGAGGTGGAGAGACAATTTTTCTCGGTCACTGGCTTCCCGTGCCGCCTGCTCGATAACCCTTGCCACAGCTTGACAATGTAGAGGAAGGAGTCCTTTCTTACTGGTAAGATTGGCTAACAGGGAGGCGTAGAGTTGCTGATTTTCCACATTCCACACCATCGTATGTTCAAAATCAGCCTGAACCTTAAAGAGCGATTGAAACTCTGGATCATAGGCATTGAGCAGATAGTAGAGCATGGGATCGCCAATAAGCACTACCTTCGTCTGCAGAGAAATCGGTTCCGGTTCCAGAGTAACCGTTGACATAAGGCCCAAAAGCCTTTCCACCGGTTCTATCCTGATCTTCTGCGATCTCAATGTCCGCTTTAACCCCTCATAGGCAAAAGGCTGTCTCAAGAGTCGACCTGCATCAATAATCAAATAGCCACCATTTGCCTCATGCAATGATCCTTTCTTAATCAAAGTAAAATGAGTACTCAACACACCCATCTTTGCATGATGTTCTATCCTGCCGTGGAGATTTTGATAGGTCGGAAGATCTTCATAGACCACCGGTGCTCCCTGTTGTTCATGGCTGACCAGGACATTGACTTCGTATTGATGAAAGGTCGCGGCAGGACTCAACATCCCCATCAAAGGGTTTATTTTATCTGGTTCATGAACATGAAGAAAATCGTCTACACTTTCCGTAATCTCTTCTTCCACACTTTTTAAATATGAAATAACGAGTTCATTCTCCTTATATTTCAGATATAAATTATTAATGAGGTTAAATGCCGTCAGACGTGCCGTCTCTTTTTTCAGCTTCTGTCCCTGCTTCTCAGCCTCACGTTTCAGGATACTCACCTGATTGATTGCCTGCTGCAATTCCAGCTGATACTTCTCGATAAGATTTTCAAATCGTTCCCGTTCTTCTTTCGCCAGGGCCATGAAGGCCTGGCTGTTCATCGGATTTTTTTCTTTATCTCTTGCCGTGAACAATATTCCCTGCTCGGTCTTGATAACGGCAATTCCTTCCTCTTTGGCCCTTTCTTCCACCCCATGATAAAGGGAGTCTATTTCCTGCTGCAGACTCTCCTGGATTGCAAACTTCCGCGCTTGATAATCCTCTCCCTCGATTACTGTCGGAATGGCGGTTTTGAGCATGGCAATGAGATCATGCATTTCCTGCTGAAAAACAGACCCCTTTCCCGCTTCAAACTCCAGGGCCAGGGGACGATGAGCGTGTTTAAAATTCTGGACATAGCACCAATCCGTGGGAGTTTCTTCCGAGACAGCCTTTTCATTGATAAAGGACTGGACAACTGAATGTCTACCAGAACCTTCCGGTCCCAGAACAAAAAGGTTGAACCCCTGGTGGCGAATACCTATCCCGAATTCCACTGCCTCCAAGGCACGTTCCTGGCCAATAAATTGAGTAAAGCCATCAACCTCTGCAGTCGTTTCGAAGGTGAAATCTTCTGAATTGCAATGGTGATATGCCTGTTGTGAACTCAGTAAGCGAATAGTCATGTCTCTCCTTAGGTTATTCTCCATACGGGAGCATTTGATGGGTGTTTGAAGATGAACAATATTCTTTTTTTGTTATCATGTTATCATACTGAATCTCAGAAAGAAAAGAGACAATCTACATCGCGACAGCTGACTGGTATTCATTTTTTATCTCCTTGACCCGGGAGGCAGTGCTACTATATAATATAAGAGAATAACTTAGAGTCTTATCCCTGCCTGACCATTGGAGCATTGCATGAAGGATCTTTTTGACATGTCTAATGAACTTGGTCCTTTTAAAATCATCCATATTTACGAACCCGTTACCGGCCTGAAGGCCATTCTCGTTATTGACAATGTCGCTGTTGGCCCATCCATTGGTGGAATCCGCATAGCACCTGATGTTACCGTCCTCGAAGCGGTAAGGCTGGCCAGGGCCATGACCTTGAAAAATGCAGCTGCAGGCCTGCGCCATGGAGGGGGAAAAGCTGTTATCAATGCCGATCCCCGGATTTCCACTGAGGAAAAAGAACGATTGATCCGTGCGTTTGCCTGTTCCATCCGCAATGAAACAGCATACATTCCTGGACCTGATATGGGCACCGACGAACAATGCATGGCCTGGGTCCATGATGAAATTCAACGGGCTGTCGGTCTGCCTCGTGAGATTGGAGGTATTCCCCTTGATGAAATCGGCGCCACCGGCTATGGCCTCTACCACGCCGTTGATGTGGCCCTGGAATACAGTGACATTGTTCTCCAGGGTGCACGACTTGTTGTCCAGGGATTCGGTTCGGTAGGCATCCATGCTGCCCGTAATCTTGTGGCCAAGGGAGCTGTACTGGTCGGAGCCGCAGATTCTAGTGGATCACTCTACCACGCAGACGGACTTGACCTCGATGAGCTTGTATCTCTGAAGAGCAAAGGGGGAGGCCTTGGCGATTCCAGTCAGGGACAAAAGCTCGACCGAGATGCTGTCATTGATATGGAATGTGAGATCTGGATTCCTGCGGCCAGACCGGATGTCATCCACAAAGACAACGTCCATCGCCTCAAGGCAAAACTGGTTGCCCAGGGTGCAAATATTCCCTTTACCGAAGAAGCAGAGGAGATCCTGCACCAGAGAGGCATCCTGGTTGTTCCGGATTTTATAGCCAATGCCGGGGGAGTGATTTGTGCAGCCGTTGAATATCATGGAGGAACTGAGACGGTGGCCCTCCAGACCATTGCTGAAAAAATTCGCGACAACAGCAAGAGAGTTCTTGAGCAATCGGTCCGTTCAAGAATTATGCCACGAAAAGTTGCCCTCAACCTTGCCCAGACACGACTCAAAGCAGCAATGAAAAATCGACGTTGGTCTCTTTTTTGATTAATTCAAGAAGAAGAAAAGTCTTGTTCATCTCTCCCAACAAAAACCTTTCGGGAACGAATAGCAAAAACAACAAAGCCATTTTCATGGCCCTTTTCACCCCAACGACAGAATAGAGTCATTGGAGAAATCCAGACCGGAGTAGAAAACTACGGGAATACCATCTTCTATGAAACTTGATATCAGCTGGTACCGACACGATTCGGACAGTCCGCTCCTGCAGCAGACAGTAGACCAGAAATTTGTCGAAGTCTGCAATCTCTTTCCGGATTCAGAAGCCGTAGTTTCTCTCCCCCAAAAAATCCGTTTGCACTACAGTGAGTTCAACGCCCAGGTAGACCTGCTCGCTTGCGGATTGCTGGCAATCGGTGTGGCAAGAGGCGCAAAGATCGGCATCTGGTCCACCAATAACGTGCAATGGCTGTTGGTTCAATTGGCCTGTGCCCGAGTCGGCGCCGTGCTGGTCAATATCAATCCTGCCTATACTGGGGCCGAACTTGCTTTTGCCCTGGAACTGGCAGAGGTTGAAATCCTCTTTCTTATCCCAAAATTTCGTCAGAATGATTATATCCAGACACTCCTTCAAATCCTGCCCGGAGCAATACTGTACCAATCAACTGAAATCAACACTCCTATCCTTCCCAAATTACGTACCCTGGCCCTTTACGATCCCAACGATCCCTTGACCACCTCCAGACCAACGCCCGGTTTTCTTCTTTGGCAAGAGGTCATTGAGGCTGGCAAGGGCATCAGCAAACAGGCGCTTCAACGGCGACAGTCCAGCCAGTCCCCACACGATCCAGCAAACATTCAATTCACCTCCGGGACCACCGGGAGACCCAAGGCCGTGACCCTCTCCCACCACAATATAGTGAATAACGCCTGGTTCACTGCTGAGACTATGCGCTTCACCAGTAAAGACAGGCTCTGCGTCCCAGTCCCCTTTTACCATTGTTTCGGCACGGTGCTGGCAAGTCTTCTCTGCTTTTGTCGCGGGGCCTGTCTCGTCATCCCCTCTCCTCATTTTGATGCGGAGGCCGTACTTCTGGCCATAGAGCGGGAAAGCTGTACCGCCGTGCACGGGGTGCCGACCATGTTTATTGCCGAACTGGATCACCCCGATTTCTCAAAATATACCCTCTCAAGTCTCCGCACTGGAATCATGGCAGGTGCCCCCTGTCCTCCCACCCTCATGCAACGTGTCATAAAAGAAATGCACTGTTCCCAGATCCTCATCGGCTATGGAGAAACCGAGGCCTCACCCTTGACCCATCTCACCGAACCCGATGACACGTTCCAGCATCGGACCGAAACCGTGGGCCGCAACCTCCCCCACCAAGAGGTGAAGGTGGTGGACACAGGCACCGACGTACTTGTCAAACCAGGAATCACCGGCGAAATATGCTTTCGCGGTTATCATCTCATGCTGGGATATTACCGAGATCCAGAAGCAACTGCCAAGGCCATTGACCCGAAGGGATGGCTCCATTCCGGTGATCTTGGAGCCATGGATAATGAGGGGTATCTGCGTATAACCGGAAGGTTAAAAGATATGATAATCCGAGGAGGAGAAAACATATATCCCCGGGAAATTGAAGAGTGTCTTTATACTCATCCGGGAATAGCCGAAGCTGCAGTTTTTGCGGTGCCTGATCCATATTGGGGCGAAGAGATCGCGGCCTGGATCAAATTGCACCCTGGAAACAAGATAAGCCATGAAGAACTAAGGACTTTTTTACGGAAACAACTTGCCCATTTCAAAGTTCCTCATTATATTAAATTCGTCGACACCTTTCCCATGACAGTAACCGGTAAACTACAAAAATTTAAAATGCGGAAAATTGCCAGCGAAGAACTGGAACATACGAAAAACAACTACGGTTGAGCAATAGTTATTTTTACGGAACAGCTGTAACTGTTTCGTAAATCCCAACCTGCCGGGAGAAAGCGAACCCGACCGGTCTCTATTTATTTGTAGGAAGGAGGAGATGTTATGTTTGACTTGTTACCTTTAAAACGGCGCGGTGAATTACAGAACCCATTTTCAGAAATGGAAGATATGGTCAAAAAAATGTGGTTCGAATTCCCCTTCCACAACCTGGACAAGGATGCCGGCCTGAGTTGGAGTCCGCGCCTGGATGTCAGTGAGAGCGACAAGGCCATTGAAATTGTCGCAGACCTGCCCGGCATGGATAAAGAAGATATCAAAATTTCACTGGACGGAGATCTCCTCATTATCAAAGGGGAAAAGAAAGAAGAAAAAGAAAAGAAAGACAAACAGTATCACACCATTGAACGGCACAGCGGTTCTTTTTATCGCTCTCTGCGTTTGCCGGTGGAGGTTGAGAATGACAAAATTGAGGCCTCCTTTAAAAAAGGAGTGCTGACTCTGAATATTCCAAAATCCAAGAAGTCGAAAAAGGCTGCACAGATTACAATAAAATAGGTCCATTTTCAGGTAAGTAAAAATAGAAGGGTTGCAGCTCCAAGATGCTGTTGCTCACTCATACACTTGACAGAGCCAGCCAGGAGATGCTTTTTCTGACTGGCTCTGTTTTTTTTTCGACAGTGCCCTCTTATGGCATCGACTTTTCCCATAGGGTTCTTCCTGGAACCTTGTCAGAGAAGGGGCATTTTTTCTTAAATCGAGCAATTATAACAAACCAATTCCAGTCACCTTCTCCCTATTTCCCCCATCCCTTTGCAACCTGGGAGCCTGTCGGACTTAGACATAAATCTGCTGCAAATTTGACAAATCGGCCCATATTTCCACGGATTTTCGTTTAAGAGTCCTGCTATTCGCCTCAACTCCATGCAAATCCATTCTTTATTTCTCTAGTTTTCGCTACGATTCTCTAACTCCAACGGACGCCTGGCAAAAAGGTAAGAAAAAAGGCTCTTCTCAGAGAGAGTCCCTGTCCTTTTGGGTCTGCACCAACCCTTTGATGAAATCTATGGGTAAGGGAAAGACGATGGTCGTTGAATTTTTATCGGTTGAGATATCGTTTAAGGTCTGAAGATATCTCAACTGCATAGCCTGCGGATTTTTTGAAATAACATTGGCTGCAGCCAGCAATTTCTCAGAGGCCTGCAGTTCCCCCTCGGCATGGATGATTTTGGCCCTTCTCTCTCGCTCGGCCTCTGCCTGTTTGGCAATGACTCTGATCATATTCTCATTAAGATCCACATGTTTGATCTCAACATTGGTTACCTTGATGCCCCAGGCATCCGACTGTTTATCAATTATTTCCTGGAGATCGGCATTCATTTTTTCCCTTTCGGATAACATCTCATCCAGCTCATGCTGGCCAAGTACGGAACGAAGTGTCGTCTGGGCGAGCTGGCTGGTAGCATTCAGATAATCTTCCACCTGAATAATGGCTCTCTCCGGATCTACCACCCGAAAATAGAGTACGGCATTGACCTTGACCGTCACATTATCTTTAGAAATAACATCCTGACTGGGGACATCCATGGTGATCACCCGCAGATCCACCCTGCTTGCTTGTTGAATACCGGGAATGACCATACGCAAGCCTGGTCCCTTGACGACCTGAAAACGTCCTAAAAAAAAGACCACCAGTCTCTCATACTCAGTGACGATCCGTAACGAAAAGACAACGAGCAACAGTAACAAGACAACCGGTACAACAATAGGTGCGACTATCATAATTGCCTCCCAGAAAAAGTATTATACAGGTCCTACCTCAAACTCCAGTCCCTTCCTTGATTGTATGCGGACTTTCTGCCCCTTCTGGATTGAAGAGCTGCCCACAGCCCGCCATGATTCTCCATGAATCCAAACACGCCCATTCCCATATTTGTCAAAGTCATTGATCGCTTCCCCAATACTGCCAATCAAATCACCATCTCCGCAAACTCCCCGCTTGTTTCGTATACGAACAACATTATACATGAGCAGAAACAGCGCCATACCAGAAAACAAGGCAGTGGCAATGATCAGAACAACAGAAATACGCTGACTGCTCTCATCAAGGAGCATGACGGAACCGACGCCGAAGGCAATGATGCCTCCAAGCCCTAAGGCCCCGAAGCTGGGAACAAATGCCTCGGCTATCATAAAGACAAGGCCACAAATAATCAGGGCAAGACCGCTATAATTCACCGGCAGAATCTGAAAAGCGTAAAAGGCCAGGAGAAGAGAGATGGCCCCGACCACCCCTGGAAGGACAAAACCTGGGTGAACCAGCTCCAGAATCAACCCGTAGCATCCTATGAGCAGAAGGAGATAGGCGACATTCGGATCTGCAATGACAGAAAGTAACCTGTTCCGCCAATCTGGTTCAACACCTCTTATTTCCAGGTGTTGGGTAACAAGGATCCGGGAGGTCCCTCCAATATGGACTTCACGACCATGCAACTGGTTCAGCAGATCTGTCATATCAACTGCGATGAGATCAATAACATTTTTTTCCAAGGCTTCGACGGCATTGAGACTGACACCGTGACGAACAGCATCTTCCGCCCATTCCTGGTTGCGCTGATTTCGCATTGCCAGGGACTTGATATATGAGGCAGCATCATTAATGATCTTCTGCTGCAGAGGGGACATCCGCCCTGCCGCTGACTCAATCTTTTCCTCTCCAGAAGGTTTGTTCTGATCAAGACCAAAAGGCAGTTTTACAATCTGGACTGGGGTTGCAGCCCCCAGGTTGGTTGCGGGTGCCATGGCTGCCACATGGCTGGCATAGAGGATATAGGTACCGGCACTGGCAGCCCTGGCTCCTTCGGGTGTCACATAACTGACCACAGGAACAGCTGAATTGAGTATGGCCTTGATAATATTCCGCATTGAGACATCAAGGCCTCCGGGAGTATCAAGCTCCAGGATTACGAGCTCGGCCTGTTCATTGGCAGCAAGTTCAAGCCCTCTGGTCACATAATCACTTACAGCCCCGGCAATAGGACCCTCAATAGTCAGGAGAACAGCTGTTTCAGAAACTGCTGGAGAAGGAGGGAGGACAGAGAAGAGCAGGAGAACACAATAAAGAGGAACAATTTTCAGGTTCGAAAAAGGGGTTCGTAAACTGGCAGATCGCTCACTTTTCATACGCGTTCTCCATTACCAATGAATCAGGCTTGAAATAAAGTACCTCTACAACATTGTATCACCCCGACCAACAACAGGTAAATGTTTTCTCGCAAATAACTAGAGAACCACCCCTGCCAATCTGTTTCTTCTTTCTGAACAGGTATTGATGGTCCTTTTTGCAAAAAAACAGACGGGACAATGGAGAAAACCAGGAGAGACCTTTTCTTGTGACAAATGTATTCAGAATCACATTGAATTATGATAGAATTAAAAGAAACTTCCACAATGAGGTAAGCAATGACGACCAAAAAGGCAACTTGTCAGATCTGTGAAAAAGCAGTTGATGCATCCACTCTCAACGCCTGCCATGGATGTGGCAAGAACTACTGTCCCAAATGCCAGAGTAAATCCACCGACCAGAAATATTGCCAAGAATGTGTAGGACTCAGTGGTGTGGTGACCCACAAGAAATCTTCCTCATGATTCGTTGCAGAAACGAGCCCCATCTCCGGCTTCTCAAAAGAAATAAACAGAGGCGGAGGGGCAACGACCTGGGTCGGCCAAAAGTATTATAAGAGATTAGGGCCAGGTGCCCCTTCTCCCCCATCGCTATCTTGTATAAAAAGACAAAAAGGCCAGAAGAGGAGTATCCTCTTCTGGCCTTTTTCCCATTCTCACAATGACACGTCTTTCGACAGTCCCCTCTGCAAAGTACTGCAGAGCGACATCAAGGCAATCGTTAGGCAACCAGGTCTATCTGTTGGACAGTGCCAGCCACTTCATTTTCACCGATAAAAATCCCGGTGGACTGTACTTGCCCCAACAGGCTGTTCTGAGAATCCTTAAGTGAAAACAGGCTGGCAGCAGAACCTAAATAAATGGCCCCAATTCCTTTTTCACCAAGGGCAAACAATGTATCGTTCCCCTCTGCGTCTTTTGTCCAGATACGTAACTTGTCATAGATAGAGTCATTTTCATCTATCCACTTATTGCCATCAAGGTCATATGCTGCCAAATCTTGAAAACCGTTTCCACTCTCAGGACCAAAGAGCTCGGAACCGTTATTAACAAGCTTATCTCCGTTTTTATCAAGGGCCAGAAAGCCGCTTCCAGGCCGTAAGAAAGAGATCTGATTTCTGCTCCCATCATTATCAATATCAAACGAAAACTTGGTCTGGGTCAGCTCCGCTGCCTGTCCGGAAAAATTGATCACCAGGGGATCTTTCAGGGCAGCACCGGCGCGAATACTGATTTGCTCTTCCGAAAGAAATTCTCGTGTCATGTTCAATGCCACTGAAAAATCAATTTCCTGCCCATCTTCGGTGATAATTTTCCCTGAAGCATCAAAGGTCGTGGATTCATATTCGTAATGGGACTCATAATAATCATAAATCAATCCACCTTCAGAGGGGCTCCCTGAAGCCATATCCTGATTACCGGCCTGAATATCCTGTGCCCCGGAATCTCGATCATGCTCACTATTTTTAGCCTGGACAGCCTGAGGAGAGATTACCTGGAATGGTTTTCCGGTCAATCGCTCAATCATGGTCTTCAAAACTCTCATATTAAGATCGGCCATGACTTCTTGGTCTTCAGATATTGATTCTGCAACCGCCTTTACCGGCCTGCTCCTGACGGCCTGTTCAGAAAGCGACACGTTAACGGACTTCTGGAGAGAAGAGAGCATTTTTGGGACTTCAATTTTCGGTCCATGACCGTGATTATTCGTGGTCGTTGACCGATCTTCCCCGGGCCCCCATACGGTCAGGGATTCACGTTTCTGGTCTTGTTCAAGGGATGCTCTTTGGGAAAATAAAAGAACGGATGAATCTGCAATTTTCATGTGTGGCCCTCCCTGGCTTTCACGAAAAAAAGAGGAGTGAGGCCCCCGTTCATCCTTGACCGGGAAGTCTCTGCTACTATTCTACCATTTCTTTATCGGTCTCGATCTGGAAAATGTTTAGAAAAAAAAGAGCCATCTCCCTGACAATGTGTTGTTCACTCTCCCAATTGGGAGTAGCGAGCAATGAAAAAATACAAAAATGCCCTTACAAAAAATAAGGACGAAACTGCTTAGTCCCCCGATTCTAAGGGCAAATATATCTTTTGCTCAGAAATGAGCTCCCCTCCTGCACCGTTCAGGAAGAAAATAGTACCATTAGCCATCCCTTCTCACTTGACTGTTCTCCTCGTTTTTGGGTAATTTTCTTTCAACACTGACAGCAAAACAAGTGATTTTCCCTATAGTAAAAAATTGACAACCATGTTTTAATGAATGGCAATTCATTCTCAAAAATAACATATTAGCCAAAATAACAGTTAAAGCCAAACTTGCTGAAAAGCAGGGACGGAAAGCCACGGGGCTTCTGAGTCAGCCGGGTTACCTTTTAACAGGGTAACTCGGCTTTTTTTGTGAATAATTATTTGTTCTTTTTTCAGGAAAGGTATGACAAGAGGTATCACCTGAAAATAGAGCAGTCGGTTTTTGCATAAAGTGCATTGTTTAGAAAGGCCATTTCCAAATGCCAGAGGGAAACGATCATGATTTTTTTTCGTTATCTGATTCTATTTTTTGTAGTTGCTGCGCTTGCCTTTTCCATGACTCCCACAGGCGGTGCCTATGATACCGGCAGCAGTCAAAAAGCCATCGCCTCCGACAGGCAGCCTTCCATTACAGCACTCCTTCAGCTCCTCCTGAGCGGAATCCACAAAGAGATACTTGCCAATGATGATGGCCCATATTCCGTAGACGAGGATGAGATTCTCACCGTTGTCGCCCCTGGGGTTTTTGCCAATGATCTGGAGAAAGATGCTGCCCCTGCTGTTCTGGTACAAAATGCCGACCATGGTTCGGTGTCACTGGCTCCGGCAGGATCGTTCACCTATACTCCCAACCACAATTTCTGGGGAGCAGACAGGTTTACCTATATGATTAGCGACGGATCCTACTCCAGTAACATAGCAACTGTTTCTCTCTATGTGAATCCCATCAATGACCCACCGATAGCCAATGCCGGTATCGACAGTTCTATTCTGGTCAACGAGACTATTACCTTGAATGGCGACGGATCTAGCGATCCGGATAACGATCTGTTGACCTATGCCTGGACCCTGACGAATACTCCTCCAGGCAGTGGGGCCACCCTTACTGATACTCCTTCGAAAACCCCCAGCTTGACGGCGGATAAAGCCGGAACCTATACGATTGAGCTTGTTGTCAATGACGGTACGCTTGCCAGTGCCCCGGACACAGTACTCATCACCACAGTGCCCCCGGATCCTGCAACTCTCGCCTCGGAAATTGATCTGAGCGTCGCCACAACCACCTGTACTGCCACTGAGTTTCTCTACACGGGAGACGACCCTGTCCAGACCGATGTTGCCCCGGATACCATTGAGGCCAGACGGGCGGCAGTGATTCGAGGAAAGGTGCTTGACCGCAGCAACAGTCCGCTTTCCGGGGTCACCATTACCATTCTTGATCATCCGGAATTTGGCCGGACACTCAGCCGTATTGACGGTCTATTCGATATGGCGGTCAACGGCGGTGGTTCCCTCACAGTGAAGTATACCAAGAGTGGCTACCTTCCAGTCCAGCGCCAGATCAATGTGCCATGGCAGGATTTCACCCATGCTCCCGACATCGTCATGATCGCCCTTGATAAAGAAGTTACCAGTATCAATCTGGCCTTGCCAAGGTTGCAGGTCGCCAGGGGGAGCGAGATCACAGACAGTGATGGGACACGTCGGGCCACCTTACTCTTCAGGCCGGGAACAGCTGCGGAGCTGGTACTGCCCGATGGCAGCAGCCATGCCCTCACCAGCCTGACGGTCAGGGCCACGGAATACACCGTAGGCGAGAACGGTCCCCTGGCAATGCCGGCGGAAATGCCAGCCGACGTCGGCTACACCTATGCAGTGGAACTGAGCCTGGATGAGGCCCAGGCCGCAGGAGCAAAACGCGTCAACTTCAATCAGCCGGTACCCTTTTATGTCGATAACTTCCTCGGTTTCCCAATCGGGGGGGCGGTACCGCTGGGCTACTACGACAGCGATCGGGCGGCCTGGGTGCCATACAAAAACGGCCAGGTAATCAAAATCCTGACCATTGATAATGGCATGGCCCAACTCGACACCGACGGCGACAACGTGGTCGATAACGACCCCACCCTCGGTATCACAGACGATGAACGGTCACAACTGGCTCTTCTCTATCCCCTTGCCGGCAAGAGTCTGTGGCGGATGCAATTAAGCCATTTCTCCACCTGGGATGCCAACTGGGGATGGGGTGGACCGCCAGGAGCAAAGCCTTTGCAGCTGAACGATCAGATCTTGGGATTTCTTCGGGATCACCATGTCGGCTGCATTATCGGCAACTGCGACCAATTTGGCTCCGTTATTGAAAGCCAAAATCAGACCCTCGGTGAAGCCATCGCTCTTACGGCCACCCCTTTTGCCCTCCACTACCGCAGCGATCGCGTGGCAGGGTGTAAGACGACCTACACCATCAAGATTCCCGTGAGCACCGACAGCATCCCCCCAGAACTCAAGCGCATTGATCTGGTTATCAGTGTCGCCGGCCGCACTTTCAATTATTCACTGCCAGCTGACCCCAATCAGACCTTTCCCTTTACCTGGGACGGCAAGGACGCCTATGGCCGGGTCCTGCAGGGCACTCAACCGACACGGGTTCGCATCGGGTATGTCTACGATGGCTATTATCAGGGCGTATCCCAAATGCTGGCCTCTTTCGGTTACAAGGGCAACGGTGTTCCCCTCGACGTCAACAGCCGCGGCGAATTCATCATGTGGCGGGATCTGAACCTGTCCATGGGGGCATATCTTTTTCAGGACTCGGCCGTCGGCGCCTGGACCCCGAGCATGCACCACGTCTACGATCCGGTTGGCCGGATGCTCTATTTCGGTGACGGTTCCAGGCGCAGCGCCCAGGGCGTCAATGAAATCATGGAACTGGTTGCGGGGACGGGCACAGCCGGTTTCAGTGGGGACGGCGGACCAGCGACTTCGGCTCGAATCAATCTACCCCATGATGCGGTGGTGGCTCCGGACGGTTCACTGTTCTTTGCCGATTCTGTCAATAGCCGGGTACGCAAGATTGATACGGATGGCACGATTAACACGGTCATGACGGGATTGACTTATCCGATTGGGGTTACCGTTGGCCCAGATGGGAGTGTTTATGTCGCCGAATACTACGGTCAGCGAATCAAACGGTTACGGCTGGATGGTGTCGTAGAGATTTTTGCCGGTACCGGCACAGCTGGCTTTAGCGGCGACGGTGGCTCCCCCACCGCAGCCCAGTTGAATCATCCCCAGGGGTTGGCCATGGGAGCGGATGGCAGCCTCTACATAGCAGACGCTTACAACCACCGCATCCGGCGCGTGGGACCGGATGGTCTCATCCAGACTGTTGCCGGAACTGGCGAAACAGGAGCAGGAACAGGGGGGTACGGCGGCGATGGCGGCCCAGCTACCCAAGCCCTGTTAAATACTCCCTGCCGGGTCCACATCACTGCCGACGGGAGTCTCTATATTGCCGACACCTACAGTCATCGTATCCGCAAGGTGGCAACGGACGGCATTATCAGCACCGTTGCCGGAACCGGGGTGGCAGGGTACAGCGGCGATAATGGCCCCGCCATCCAGGCGATGATCAATTTCCCCAATGGTGTTTCCACCAGTCCGGATGGAAGCCTGTATATAGCCGGATATAACAATCAACGCATTCGCCGGGTCAGTCCGGACGGCATCATCACCACCGTGGCAGGCACCGGCGTGGCGGGTTCTGCCGGTATCGGTAATCCTGCCAGGCAGGCACAGGTGTCTGGTCCTTCAGGCATACCCTTTGCCACAGACGGCAGCTATTACATCTCTGATCGGAACAGCCATCGCATTCTGCGAGTCCGCCCCCCTCTTCCCGGCTTCAGCAACAACGATATCGCCATTCCCGCGGAAGACGGCGGATTGCTCTATCATTTTGACGCCGGCGGCCGGCATTTAGGTACCGTAAACTCCCTCACCGGGTCAATAGTGTACCAGTTTACCTACGATGGTGCCGGGCGACTGACCAGCGTCACCGACGGCGATGGCAATATCACCACCATCGAACGGGATACAGAGGGCGTTCCCACCGCAATTGTCGCACCATTTGGTCAACGCAGCAGTGTAAGCCTGGACAGCAATGGCTATCTTAACGGCATCACCAACCCGGCTGGTGAGCACTATCAGATGAGCTATACAGCTGAGGGGCTGTTGACCGAATTCCAAGACCCGCGCAATTACCTCTCGACAATGACCTACGATGATCAGGGGCGCTTACTCAAAGATCAGAATGCCATAGACGGCTTCACCGAATTGACCCGCACTGAGAACCTGGACAATTACCTGGTAACCAGCACCAGCGCTGAAGGCCGCCAAAGTGGCTATCAGGTGGGCTTTCTCGGCGACGGCTACCAGAACCGCCTCAATCAGTTCCCTGACGGAAGCCAAAGCCAATTGCTGATCGGTGCCGATGGGAGCTCCAGAACAACCCTGGCCGATGGAACGATCAGCACCAGGGTGGAGAGCAGTGACCCCCGTTTCGGCATGCAGGCACCTGTTCAGAAGAGCCTGATCATCACCACCGGCGGCTTGACCTCCACCCGGACGAGCCAGCGTACGGTCAGCCTGGCTGATGTCAACGATCCGATGAGCCTGATCAGTCAGACCGACACCACTACCCTCAACGGCCGGACGACAAGCAGTGTATTTGCAGTAAGCAGCAGAACCAGGACGGTCACCAGTCCCATGGCTCGGCAGACCAGGATGACGGAGGATACACAGGGACGACCGGTACAGGTGCAGGTCACCGGGATCAATGATCTAGGCTTCAGCTATGACAACCAAGGGCAGCTGGTACAGATAGTCCAGGGAGCACGCCAAAGCAGCCTGGCTTATAATCCGACCACAGGGTACCTGGCGAGCAGCAGCAATCCCCTGAACCAGATCACCAGTTACAGCCGTGATGCGGTAGGCCGAATTACTGCCCTCATTCAACCGGACACCACTACCTGGAGCTATGAGTGGGACTCAATGGGCAACCTGACCGTCCTTACCGAGCCCAACGGCAGCAACCAGCACCGCTTTACCTACACTCCCATCAACCTCCTTGAGACCTACCGCAGTCCGCTCGGTGCAGTTGAGCGTTTCAGTTACAACAAAGATAGCCAACTCACGCGCCGGGAATATCCTTCCGGAAGCGGCATCGACTGGCTCTACAACGACAAGGATCAACTGACTTCTGTACAGACACCCGAAGGCAATCACAGCTTCAGCTATAGTGACACCACCGGCCAGTTAAGCCAGGCCATCTCCAGGGATGGGCAAGTTGTAGATTACAGCTATGAAGGTGGTCTGTTGAGTGGTTCAGCATGGAGCGGTGTGGTAAGCGGCAGCGTCGCCTATACTTATAACAACGATCTGCTTGTCTCCCAGCTCCAATATGGCTGGGCAACACTGCCCCTCAGCTATGATAACGACAACCTCCTCACCAGTATAGGCACCATCAATCTGAGCCGTGATGCCGACAATGGCATCCTGACCGGGCTCAGCGACGGTGATTTCCAACTGGGCTATGGCCGCAATTCCTTTGGAGAAATCAGTTCGGTGACAGCAAGCCAAGGAGCAACGCTCTACAGCGCCACATACAGCTATGATGACCTGGGTCGGATCTCGCAAAAAGTCGAGACCATCGGTGGGACGTCTCACAGCTGGGACTATGTATATGATACTGTCGGCCAGCTGACTACGGTCAGACGTGATTCCACAACGGTTGAGTCATACGGCTATGACAATGTCGGCAATCGTACCTCTATCAACAACAGCCTCACCGGCGACAATCTTACTGCAACGGATTTTAGCTATGATGCAGATAACAAACTCCAGACTGCCGGAACAACTACCTATTCCTATGATCCAGACGGACGGTTGAATGCGGTCAGCGGTGAACATAGCTACCACTACACCACAGACGGAACCCTGGGATCAGTTGATCTGGCCGATGGTCGTCAAATTACCTATCAATACGATCATCTGCAAAGACGTGTCAGTCGTTCGGTTGACGGCCTGCGCACCCATGCCTGGCTGTATGGGCAAGGACTGATGCCATTGGTGGAATATGAGAGTGACAATAGTTTGCGTACACTCTTTATCTATGACACAGGAGCCACACCCACCACCATAATCAGAAACGGCACCACCTACCATATCATCTCCGATCATCTGGGTAGCTCTCGATTAGTGGTGGACAATAGTGGCACGGTGGTCAAAGAGCTGGAGTATGACAGCTTCGGCAGTGTCATCGGCGATACCAATCCCGCCTTTGACCTGGTCTTCGGCTTTGGCGGAGGAATGACCGACCCGGATCACGAGTTGATCCGCTTTGGGGCCAGGGATTATCAGCCTTCAACCGGGCGATGGACATCAAAAGATCCGATTCTTTTCAACGGTGGGCTACACTTGTTTGGATATGTGGGCAATGATCCCATAAACCAAATGGATAGAAACGGATTAAAAAAACTTACAGAAGAGGAAAAAAATCAAATAAAAATCAACAATGCTCATCCAGATAGCAAATTAGGTCGACTAAACCGTGCAATAGCTTGTGAGATGGAGAATACAGAGGAGGAGACTACCGATACTAGTTGTTCTAAGAAAAAAATAAAAAACTCTTCCTGCCAAGACATCTTAAAGGATAGAGAATCAGAATCGTATAAGATATCATGCGGTGGTGGTATTTGCACCATAAGGGTTGGAGATTCTGTGTTAACGTCCATCCCTGAAGATATATCGGGATACATCAAGAGTCTGGGACCTGCCGGCTAACCATGCCAGAGATGACAAGCAGAGGAAAAGGGGATGGATCTATTCTACAATGTCATCCAAGATTGTAGAGGAGCATAGGGGCTAGTTAGAGATAAACGATTCAGCTGGCTATCACACCGGGGTTCGTGTGGTTCTATCTCTACTCTTTTTTATAAGGTAACCATAGGAACCACATGAAATCATCTGGCAAATATTTTGATTTAGGGACATTACTGGTAAGAGTCAATATCGACACTTTAGTTTTAGCAGAGGCTTGGAGTGACAACTGGACTGACAAAGAGAGGAGCAAGCAGTTCATCCGAACCTGATAGCAACCTTTAACTTACGTAAGATCTCCCCCCTGAAGAAACAGTATCCATTCTGAAGCAACACCCGTTCCTGCCTGAAACGACAAAGAGCCCTGTTCCTCGTGAAAAGGAACAGGGCTCTTTGCATTCGTCCTGGAAAAATGGTTTCTATTCGCTCAATGAAGCGAGCGACTTCTCCATCTTTGTGTTGATGATTTCACTGATATGTTCGTTGGTCCAGATGCCATCCTTGCGGACTGCTTTAGTGGCATTGCCAAAACTGATACGAACCTTTTGACTGGATACGGCATCCAGGGCCTTGGAGATTCTTTCCTGAACCTCTTCCTTGGAGAGCCCTTCGGCCTCACCGATGGGGCCAAGTTCCTTCATCTGTTGAGTGTACTCAGTAATCAACTGAACAAAGCGAGGAGCCTCGGCAGCAGATGCCCACTGCAGACTATAGCGTTCTTCCCGGATTCCGACATCTTTAAGCACCTTTTTGACCAGTGCATCCATTCCCATTGCATCATAATTACCGACCTGGTAATGACATTCGCCAAGTTGTCAGCCGCCGCTGAAGATGGCATCCGCCCCCTCCAGAAACCCTTTGAGGACAAAGGAGGGATCAATCCTGCCGGTACACATCACCCGGATCGTGCGAAGGTTTGGCGGGTATTGAAAACGGGAAATCCCCGCTGCATCTGCGGCCGCGTAACAGCACCAGTTACAGAGGAACCCAAGGATCTTTGGGCTGAAAGTGTTCTCTGACATTAGTTCTTCTCCATATATCTCTAACTCTAAAAGACTCTTTTGGGTAGCCCTTGAGGGATACAAGCGTCTAAACAGTTGCTACGCACTCTAATCAGTTGCCAAACAAGGAAGAAAACCAGGAGCGCCCCCTCATTATTTTTCCCTGTCAGGCAATACCGTTTCAGGCCAAGACCCTTTCCTTGACCTTTTTCTCGACCTTTTTGTTGCCAAAGGCCTCAATTTGAGAAATGAGCTGTTCATTGGTAAAACCGCCCATGGAAATGGCAAAGGTAGGACAGTGAGAAGCACAAATTCCGCAGGCCTTGCAGGAAGCCGAAATGGTCTCGGCCTTGCGTTTCTTGTCCACCTTTTTCATCTGAATGGCCCCATAAGGACAGAGACTGACACAGAGTCCACAACCAATGCAGGCATCCTGTTCCACACGGGAAACAATGGGATCAACCTTTACGTACCCCTTTACCAGAGGAATCGCGGCCTTGGCTGCAGCAGCCTGGGCCTGGGCAATGGTTTCATCTACAGGTTTCGGGCCGTGGGCAAGGCCACAGACATAGATACCCTCCACTGCCAGTTCCACAGGACGCAGCTTGACGTGGGCCTCAAGGAAGAAGCCATTAGCAGTGACAGGCAACTTCAACATCTTGGACAATTCGTCGGTGCCGTCGGGAACAATGCCCACCGACAGTGCCACCAGATCAGGCTGAAGACTCACCTCTTCCTGCATAATGGAATCAAAAAAGTCCACCTGAACTTTTCCAGACTTCTCGATCACTTCCGGTTTTCGATCCATCTCATAGGGGATAAAAACAACTCCCTTCTTACGCGCCTCACGATAGGCATCTTCAGCATAGCCGTAGGTACGCATATCCCGATAGAGGACGATAATCTGAGAATCCGGATTGATCTCCTTAACCTTCAGGATATTTTTAATGGCATGGTTACAGCAGACCTTGGAGCAATAGTTCAGATCATCACCACGGGAACCGGCACATTGAATCATGACAATGGAATCAGGGGCCCGATTCTTGGCTCGCCCGGCCAGTTGTGCTTCCAGTTCCTGCTGGGTAACAACCTTCTTCGATTTGCCAAGCAGATATTTATCCGGACGATGCTCGTGACCACCGGTTGCTACAATGATGACCCCATGATCAACGGTCAGTTCTGTCTTCTTCGCCCCCGTTCCGCTCTCGATCACTGAGGAAAAGTTGCCGACAAAACCAGCGGTCTGGGCAAGCCGTGCATCAGTGATGACATCAATTTTCTTGGACTTCTTCACCTTATCGGAGAGGGTCTTCAGATATCCTCCGACCTCATCACCGGCCAGGGTATTTTTCAGTTTCTGGAGATTCCCACCAATCTGTGCAGATTTCTCGATGAGAACAGAAGCAAAACCCTGATCAGCAAGGGAGAGAGCAGCTGTCATTCCGGCCACACCACCGCCAAGAACAATGGCTTTGGGGGTAACAGGAACAGTCTGCTCAGGCAAAGGCTGAATGTGAGCGGCCTTAGAAACGGCCATCCGTACCAGATCCTTTGATTTTTGCGTGGCCTCTTCCGGTTCGTTGGCATGGACCCAGGAACATTGATCACGGATATTGACCATCTCAAAGAGATTCCGGTTCAAACCAGCATCCTTCAGGGTCTCCTGAAAGAGGGGTTCGTGAGTCCTTGGCGAACAGGCGGCAATGACAACCCGATTCAGCTTTTTATCTTTAATAGTTTTCTTGATCTGCTCCTGGGCATCCTGGGAACAAGAGTAGAGATTCTCGGTATAATAGGCGACATTTTCCAGGCCCCCGGCAGCCTCGGCAACATCAGGGCAATTGACAACAGAACTGATATTAATGCCGCAGTGGCAGACAAAGACACCTATCCGTACCTCATCGTCAGCGGCAAGAACCAGTTCTTCGGGATATTCTTTATTGACTGTCCCCTTCCCTCGCTGTTTTTGGAGCACAGAGGAGGCCAGAGAGGCGGCGGCAGAAGACTGGGTTACGGACTCAGGAATATCTTTGGGGCCTTGGAAGGCACCGGCAACAACAATTCCTTCCTGGCTGGTCTGCAGGGGAGAAAAGGTGTCAGTCTTACAGAAGTTGTAATGATTGAGATCGATCTTGGTTATATCCGCTATCTTTTCTGCGTCTTTCGGAGATTCCAGACCCACAGAAAGAACGACCATGTCGTGGGATTCAAATTTATGCTGACCATCAAGGGTAGCATAAGTCAGTTTGAGATGATTATGCCAAGGGGTGATATCTGCCACCTTGGCCCTGACAAATTTTATACCTATGGCCTCTGCACGCTGCCGAGCCGCATCAAAGTCCTTGCCCTGGGTACGGATATCCATGTAGTAGATGGTGATATCCACTTCCGGATCATGTTCCTTGGTGACCAGGGCCTCTTTAATGGCATACATACAGCAGACCGAAGAGCAGTAGCCGTTGTTGCAGCCGATATCTCTGGAGCCGACGCACTGAATAAATGCTATGGATTTCGGATGACGACCATCTGAGAAGCATTTGATCTCACCTAAAAACGGTCCTGAGGCAGTGGTCATCCTCTCATATTCAAAGGCGGTAACAATATCTGGATGTGTGCCATATCCATATTTGGCCAGGGTCTCTGGCGCAATTTTGCCAAATCCCGGAGAAAGAATCACTGCTCCGACCTTCAGATCGCGGGCTTCAGGCTTCTGGTTGAAATTGATGGCATGACTCTGACAGACGGGGACACAGATCTGACAGGTATCGTGCTGCAGATACATACAGGACGATGGATCGATATAATAGGTTGCCGGCACGGCCTGGGCATAGTCAATGTGGATGGGTCGTGTGATGGCCAACCCTTCATTATAAGGATCCACATGATGCTTTGGGCAGTACTGGGTACAGAGCCCACAGGCTGTACAGGCATCCGCATCGATATAGCGCGGACGAATATTCAGTTTAGCAGTAAAATTTCCAGGTGTTCCTTCCAAGGCAAGAAAATCTGCATTGGTGACCATCTCTATATTGGGAGACCGACCGGCCTCTACCAGCTTAGGCGCCAGGATTCAGAGCGAGCAGTCATTGGTCGGAAAGGTCTTATCTAACTGGGCCATAACACCACCAACAGCAGGTGATTTTTCAACCAGATAGACATAATAACCAAGCTCGGTCATATCCAGGGCGGCCTGAATACCGGCGATACCTCCGCCGAGTATCATCACAGCCCCTTCCCTGTGCAGCATTGCTTTACCCATAATGTTACTCCTAACTAATACCTGGGTGGTATGTTATTTGACAGATCGTCAGGCATTGACCTTTTCGACCTTGATAGTACAAAGTTTATACTCAGGACTCCTGGACAACCGATCCAGGGCATCCAGAGTCAGAAAGTTTACCAGCGCTTCAATATGATTATAGGTGGTAAAAATAGTACCTTCTTGCGAGCGATCAGTGATAGTCGCCGGCATCTCTACAGATCCACGACGGGAAGTCATTCGAATCAAATCACCCTCAGCGATTTTCATGCGTTTTGCGTCTACTGGATTGACTTCCGCCTTGGCCTGTGGACTGATGGCATTCAGCTCAGCGGTCTTCCCAGTCATGGAACTGAAATTATAGCGGGCCAGATCACGTCCGGTGGTGAAATACATCGGGTACTCTTCATCTATCTGTTCCACCGGTGCTATATAATCTTCCGGAATAAAAAGCCCCTTCCCTCTGGTGAAACTTTTGGTATGCAGCACGGGCGTCCCTGGATGATTCTCATCGGGTACAGGCCATTGGAGCCCGACTTTTTCCAGACGTTTGTAAGTGATTCCCTTGTATTGCGGGAGAAGGCTGCGAATCTCTTCAAAGACATCCTCGGCAGACGTGTAATCCATGTCGTAACCCATCTTGTGAGAGAGATCACGGAAGATCTGCCAGTCAGGACGTGCTTCACCTGGAGGATTCACGGCCTTACGTACCCGTTGTACCCTGCGTTCGGTATTGGAGAATGTACCATCTTTCTCGGCAAAACATGCGGCAGGGAAAACGACATCGGCAGCCTTTGCCGTGTCTGTGAGAAAGATATCCTGGACAACGAGGAAATCAACTTTTTCCAAGGCCTTCTGGACATGACCAATATTGGGGTCAGCCACAGCAGGATCTTCCCCAAAGACATAAAGCCCTCGAATATCACCAGAAAGGACATTATCCCACACCTCGGTGGCAGGCTTTCCGGGTCGACGCGGTAATTTGACCTTCCACTTCTCTTCATACCGATCAAAGAGATCGCTATCCTCCAAAGAGGTGTACCCTGGCAGGGTATTAAACAAGGCCCCCATATCGCAGGCACCCTGAACATTGTTCTGTCCTCGAAGAGGATTACAGCCTCCCCCTTCAACCCCAACCTTTCCGCAGAGCATGGCCAGGTTGGCAATGGATTTTACCCGATCGGTACCGGTAACATAATGGGTGATACCCATGCCATGGTAGATAGCATGACGACCTTGGGCAGCATACATCCTGGCTACGGTGAAAAGCTGTTCAGTGGGCAGACCGGTGATTTTCGAGACGTGATCCGGGGTATATTTTTTCATCACCTGGACCAGTTCATCAAAATCCTCGGTCCGTTCTTCCACAAACTTCTTATCCCAGAGCTCCTCTTCCAGAATAATGTGCATGAGACCATTTAAAAGAGCAACATCAGTGCCGGGTATTATGCGCAGCCATTGATCGGCATTCTCAGCAAGTCTTGTCTTACGAGGATCGACAACAATCAGTTTCGCCCCCCTTTTGATGGCCTGGTGAATCCGCATACCGATAGTCGGATGTCCGGTATCAGGGTTGGAACCGATCATCAGAAAGAGATCCGTCTTCCTGGAATCCATGATTGAATTTGTCATTGCGCCACTTCCGAAGGTAAGGGCCAAACTGGCCACCGTGGGAGCGTGTCAGAGGCGGGCACAATGATCGATATTATTCGTCCCTATGGATGTTCTCATGAACTTCTGCATGAGGTAATTTTCCTCGTTGGTCGCCCGGGCGCAACTGAATCCGGCAATGGAATCAGGTCCGTATTCGGCCTTGAGGTCAAAAAACTTCTTGGCCGTGTATTCCATGGCCTCATCCCAGGTAGTCTCTACCAGCATACCGTTTTTACGGATCAACGGTTTTTTCAGCCTATCCTTATGCTGAATGAATTCGTGTCCCAGTCGACCCTTGACGCAGAGCGCACCATAATTAGGGGCCAGATCCTTCTCAGAGGTCACTTCTAATATGGTGTCTCCCTTAACCCGGAGAACCATCTGACATCCTGCTCCGCAATACGGACAGGTAGTCCGAACCTCTTTAATGTCCTCTCCCTGTACAGGGACAATCTGAGCCTTCTTGTTGAGGGCTCCGGTTGAACAGCTATCGACACAGGCACCACAGGAGACACAGTTCTCCTTAAATTTGATTACCAGCCCCAGGGGACGTCCTTTCTCATCCATGGTATCGGCAGAAACTGCCAAGGCATCATATTCACAGGAACGTTCACAGCGCTTGCAGTAGATACACTTGTCCCGGTCGATAATAAAGGCCGGGTGTGAGTAATCCTTGCCATAGATAGGAGTTGTACCCGTTCCGGTCTTATTGATATTGACATTATAGTCAATGGAGAGTCGCTTCAGATCACAACGGTCAAAGGCGGTACAGCCACAGGAGAGGCAGCGCTCTGCTTCCCTGAGTGCCATTTTTTCAGTAAAACCCAATTTGACCTCGTCAAAATCCTGACGACAGATTTCCGGTGGCCTGGTTGGCATTTTTTCACGCAGTGTGACCTTGATACCGTCAAAGTTTTTGAGAGCCACATCATCAAAACCCTTGCCCCGATTAAAATTGAAACGGTTATCGGCTGGCTCTTTTTCAACACCCATAATATAAGCATGAATATTGGCAACCGCCCTTCGGGCAGAAACCACCGCCTGAATAACAGATTTTGGTCCGCTGGCGACGTCCCCCCCCGCAAAGACTCCATCGATATTGGTCTGCGAACTTCTCGGATTGGCAACAATGGTATTGCGGGGAGAAAGTTCAATGGATTGTTCCAGCTCTCCCCCTTCGAACTGTTCACTGACAGCAAGTTGGCCAAGGGACGAGACAATGGAATCGACCTGGAGGATACTTGTGGAACCGGGGATGGGTTCCGGACTTCGTTTTCCCTGGTCATCCGGCTTGCCAAGTTTCATCCTGATCAGCTCAAGTTTCAAGCGGCTGGGGTTGTTTCCTGCATCACAGATCTCAACAGGGGAAGCCATAAGCAAAAACTGAGTCCCCTCTTTTCCTGCCTCTCTGATATTTCGCTGATGGGCGGGCATCTCTAAGCGGGCCTGCGGGTAGACAACGGTTACCTCTTCTACCCCCTGCCGCAACAGGGTACGGGCTACTTCCATGGCTATATTGTTGCCACCGATAACTGCAGCCCGTTTTCCCATATCAAGTTTCTTCCCTTCGGCCACCTTCCTCAGGTAATTCATCGCTGAATAGACATGGGGATTGACACAACCCTTAATATTAAGAGGGATATCGACACCTGTTCCAGAGGCGATAAAAACGGCATCGAAGCCTTGATCCTTGAGAGATTGAATGGTAAAATCTTTGCCCCATTTCTGACTCAATTTCACAGAAATCCCAAGTCGAAGGATGGCATTAATCTCGTAATCAAGGACATCACGCGGTATACGGAACTCAAGAAAACCGTAGCGAAGGGCACCTCCCAGTTTCGGAGCAGCCTCGTAAATGGTCACATCATGCCCTCGTCTGGTGAGAAAATAGGCAGCTGTGAGCCCTGCAGGACCACCTCCAATGACGGCCACTCGTTTTCCAGTGGGTTCGTCTTTAGAAATTTTGAGATCAATCTCATGCGTCATGCACCAATCTGCCACAAAACGTTTGAGGTGATTGATAGAAACAGGTTCATCGACAAGGAGACGTCGGCATCTTGTTTCACAGAAACGAGGACAGACCCGGCCGACTGAAAATGGCATGGGGTTACGCTCCATGACCAGGCGCAAGGCCTCTTCATACTGCCCCTTGGCCACATGGGCAATATAGCCCTGGACGTTGATCTGACCAGGGCAGGTGAGGTTACACGGGGCCTTACAGTCGCCGAAATGGGTCTCTGCGAGGATGCCTAATCGTTCCTGACGGTGAGCAGTGATTCTGTCGGAAACAGTGTTCACCACCATCCCCTCTTTGGCCAAGGTTACACAGGAACGCATCAACTCATTCCTACCCTCGACCTCAACCACACACATCAGGCAAGGGGTATCCGAGGGTTTTCCTTCCACATGACAGAGGGTGGGAATGGTAATATCGGATCGCCTCGCCACTTCTAAGATGGTGAGATCCTTTTCGGCAACGACCTGACAGCCGTTTATGCTAAGTGTTACAGTATCCATTGACTCACAAGGCTGTTGTTACTCGTTAGTGTCTGTCCAGAAATAAGGCTGTTTTTTCTCAATCGTCGTCCTCGACGAATTGAACCGCGGACATCAGGTTCCTGGTCTCGGGATTCAATTATACAGGCAACAAGGCGGGTAAAGACTCCAAAATTAAAAAAACAGCCGCTTATGAACATGCCCTAGTTAGACGGTTTCCATTCTTTAAGGAACACGGGAAGATGTCCGGCCTCACGAGGCCCGATGATGATCTTCCAATCGGGAAGTTCCTCTTCCAACTCACCCTTGAGTGATGCCAGGTAGCCAGGAATGATCAGATCACGATGTTTGACCTTGTCTTCAATTCCGTTTTTCTTCACAAACTGGGCGATGAGATCAGCACCAAATTTTCCGGCAGCCCAAGCTGTGAGTACAGAAAGACCTTCGGTATCTTTGATGAGCAACCAGGTGGGTACCTTGGAACTCTCAATTTCACCGGATACAATGAAGTAGGTAAGAGAGAAGTTACAGGTAATGACCACCGGTGAATTCTCGCCAGGCCCAGTCAAAGGATAGATATCCTCGCTAACGACCATCGGTCTCTGAGGATCGGTGAAGATATTCATTCGTTCAAGGAAAAGCGGGAAGATAAGATCGCCCTGAATATCAGAAAGAACTATAATCCCGGCATATTTAGCGATGAGCACAGATGCCACCATGGCCTCCATCATGGGATCATCCGTGATCTCACAGGGGAAGGTAATGGTGGGGAAGCCCAGGGGCTTGAATTTGGCTGTGACCGCAGAACGTCTGGCCACGACATTATCCTCAAAGGCTGCCCGGAGAGTACGGGCTCCGGTGTCGATAACCACATCTTTGAGACCTGCGGCAAGCAGCTTTTCCGAAATTTCTACACAGTTATCAAGATTAGACCCCTTCACCCCGACAGGGGCCTTGGCCTCAAGACCAAGTTTTGCCATCTCATCGGCATTGTCAAGCGTGGCGCCATAGAGAAGAGGTATTCTGTCTCCACAGACCTTGCATGCAGCAGCAAGGTTTGCCGCTGAATCACTCATGAGAATAAGGGCGGCCCGAGCTGATCCATCCAGTACTTTCTGGACCAGAGCAGTAAAAGAGGCCTCATCATTTTTGGCATCTTTCACGGCAATGAGATCGGCACGCATAAGAACACCAACGCGCTCATACTCGAGCTTATTGAAGCGCTCTATCCGACCAGCGACATCAGCATCGCTCATTGCAGTGCTGACAAGCACTGCAATGCCAGTCTGGTTCTCAAATCGCTTCTCATGACGATACATACAGGTTTCACCGCCAGCGGCAAAACCTTGGGCACCACCAAACTTGATGGTGCGGATGGGAGGCGCGGAGGCTTCACCAATGGTGGCCTTGGCCTCATCAGAAACGTAAGGACATGCATCAATTTCCACCTGACCAGTTGCTACTTTCATAGCAAAGGCCAGGCAGGTTGGGATGCTACACTCACCGCAGTTTTTCTTGGGCAGCATCTTAAGGATCTGAATACCGGTTAAAGCCATGGTTATTCCTCCAGTTCTCTATACAATTGGATAAGTATGTTAATTCATGTAACAGGCTCTAACCCCGATAAAATATAGACAAGTCGGGACTTAGTACCGTACCCCCTTGAGGGGTGTAAGCAGCTTTAAGAAAAATCATGTGTCTGAAACCCACAGGAAAATTTCAAAAAATTACTAAACAGCCATCTCCATTTCAAGCGCAGGATGCCCCTTTTCCTTGAGGAATGCGAGGATCTCTTCTTCAGTAGTTCCCTGCTCTTCTGTGGCAATCATATCAAACAATTCAGGCATCCCGGCATCTGCACAAACAATTTTCAGTTTTTCAGCGATTTCGTCCTTAAGCATCTTTGGCAACCAGACAACACGTTTAATACCACCTTCTGCCTTAAAGAGTTTTTTCGATGTCATAAAGTGCTTGCTGACCCCCATAAATCCAGGTGTCTGCATACCACCACCAGCCATACCGGCCAGTGAGGTAAATTTCATACCGGAAGGTGTCATCCCCAGATAATCCCGGTTCACCACCATAATGCCGTTACATTGGGGCAGCATGGCGGCAATGGCCTCAAAACAACCACAGGCCGTCATGGGATTGTTCATCAGCGAATAACAACTGACCTCGGGAACCGCACCTCGAGAGGCCTGGTTAACAAAATCATTAATACCGACGAAGTATCCATTATCAGGGTCAGTACATTCACCCTTCTGGATAGGCTGGTTGGGACCGGTTGGATTGATCTGATACGAGGCCTTCCCGTCAAGCCAGTTATAGGCACCACACATGCCGATACGCTCCGGGGTGATAACACAGACATGACTTGGAGCAAATGACTGACAGAGGGTGCAGGAATAAAAGACATCTTCAGTCTCATCGGTCATGGCACCGAGACGGAGATCTCGTTCAGTGTATACAGAGGCCGCAAGATCTTGGACCTCTTTGACCTTCTCTTCCAAGGTAAAAATCTTCACCTGGATCTTATCGACGATAGCCCCAAACTCCTGATGAAGCTTTCCGTGAAGAACAACACCGATGTGCTTGAAAGAGAATCCTTTTTCCACAGCGGCCTTGCCAATCCTCACCCACATGATATTCCGCTGGCCCATATGCATGATGCCTTGAATATAGTTGATCAGATGATGGAACTGTCGCTCAAGGATAGGCTCGAAATCAGATTGCATTTCCCGTCCGGCTACCTCGACCAGGATCCCCAGGGGCAGATTCTGGCCTTGTTCGATATCAGAGATATCGGGTCCTTCAAGGGTGACCAGGCCATCTTCAATCTCATCCATCTCCTTGGAGATAAGGACCTCAACACCAGGGGTACGGCCGCCGCCACACTCCATAAAGAGATCGTCTTTACGGACACGTTCACCCTCAAAGGCAGGACCAAAGGACATGGGGATATCGATCTTGGTTACATTAACCTTGAGACCGCGGACCTCAATGGCCTTCTGCACAATCTCCTCATGGGGAACATTGGCAACGACATGCTCATAGGTACAGATACCGGTGGGCAAGATCTCCGGGATATCATAGTCAGAGATGGTGGGGAAACCCCAGTTGATAGCACCTGCAGCATTGGCATACCACTCGTCACTAACCTCACCAAAGGCCATGACAAAGGCAAAGGTACGATTTTTGTTGTAGAGTAAATTGCCTTTGTAGTCACCGGGTTTGATTCCACCAAAGGCGAGAGCGACACGACAGGCAAAGCCGATGGCAAAGACTGCGGTGGTGTATTCACGACCAAAAGGTACCAGACGGGTATTCCAACCCACCTGGACATTCTGTTTTACCAGCTGCTCGGGCATGCTCAGTCCGTTGGTCTTATCGTGCATAAAGATGTAGAGATTTTTCTCCTGCAATTCCAGGGCAATCTTGGCTGCCATTTCCGGATCAGCGGGTGTGCCTAAAATTGCGGCAAACCCGGGCGCAGTGCCGTCTACAAACTCTACACCTCGTTTACGGAAGATAACGTCATCTGCAGCACCAAGCCAGTAGCTGTCAGCAGTTGGGTCCTCTGTAGCCGTGTAAAGAGTAGGCTCGTTGAGATAGCGGATGGACTCATACATCTCTTCGGCAAAGAAGGTGGCCATACCTGCATCAAGCGCTGGTGCCAGGTACGGCAACCAGATATCTTCAGTTACCACTGCGGGCATGAGCTTTCGGCACTCCTGAAAAATATCTTCCATATCACCCAGTTTTTCAACCTTGGCACCCAGCATACTGTAGATAATGGGCAGAAAATAGGCGGTATTAGGAAAAGATACTTCCTTCTCTGGACCATATTTTTTCACGGCATCTTCGTAACTGCTTTCAGCCATATCTATAATTTTCTGCGCTCCTCGAATGGCAGCAGAACAAATTATTTTCGACATATCACAACTCCCTGTATTAAACCTTTGTTTGGTATGTTTCCATTCGGCTCAGGTAATCAGTCCATGAGACCAGAAATCAATGACTTAGTCATGGCAATGGCCTTGGGATGACGCATGATCATAATTTCGCCTCCCGCCATGAGCATACAACTGGCAGTAAGGGCCTCCATCATGATGCCGCGGATTTCCTGGTCTCCAATCATATCATCGCTGGGCAGTTTGGTCTCTTTAGCCTTCCATACCTCGCAACCAAGGTTACAAATAATGGGGACCTGGAGTTTGTCATCTTGCTGGGTCAGGGCTGCGATGCGGATACGCTCCATGACCGAGTAGGTATACTCGATGCCATAGCCAAGCGCGCCGATAGAAGGATCCATGAGCACGCTGTCTAAAGGTACACCGAGATTTTCCAAAAGGATATTCAACTGTTTGGCCAAGTTAACATCGATGGGGGATGCGGCAACGATGGGATGCTGGAAGGCCATGGCAGTAGCACCGATGGTTCGATAGTTGGAATCTTCCAGAGGAGCAAGACAGATCTTTTTGTCGCCAATCATGGAGGTAATCTCTCTTAAGGTCTCAGTATCTTTTTCTGAGTTACCACACCCCCAGATAATAATTGGGACATCAACGGCTGCAATAACCTCTGCGGCGACTTTGGCGGCCATGGCTGCAGGACGATTCATACCGTTAGGGTCAGTGGAACCAAGGGAAATGGCAACAGCCTCTGCCCCATAGATCTTTACACATTTCTGGGCCCAGGCAACAGGATTATCCAGGACATCACTGAAATGTTGGGTCAATGTCTGCGGCCATTCATCAGGTTTTACATCCGTAACCTCCATGGCAATAAGAGGCTTATGGGGGTGCTCTCCCTCAAAGAGCTGGAAGGGCATGGAAGAAGATCCACCTACGGTCCTGACCGTATCGCCATTCCCAAGTGTTACCGCACGAATTTTACCCGTGTATCTGCCCTGATAATTTTTGGGATCTACCTTGCTGCTACGCTCAGCAAGAGTGGTACTTTCTTTAGCAAGTTCAACAGCAGCAAAACCAGGAGCAGGTGCTACGGTCTGAGCAGCGGTGGCGGTTTTGGCCTCGGCCTCGGCTTTGACCTTGGCTTCTTCAGCAGCCTTGGCAGCTGCGTCGGCTTTCACCCTGGCTTCTTCTTCAGTCTTGGCTTTGGCCTCAGCGGCAGCCTTGGCCTCGGCATCACTCTTTGCCTTGGCAGCCGCCGCATCAGCGTCGGCCTTTGCCTTAGCCTCAGCTGCGGCCTTAGCCTCTGCTTCAGCTTTGACCTTGGCTGCTGCTGCAGCCTTCTCAGCACTATCATCAACAACAGGAGCAGGAGCAAGCGGGGCAGCAGGAGTTACTGCTGCAGCTGCTGGAGTTGGAGGAGCAGGCGCTGTCATCTCAGCTTCCCGTTTTAAAATCACCTGAGCCCCGGCAAAACTTGACAAGGCTTCGAACTGATCGTCACTCAATCCATACGCTTTCTTCAATGCGGCAAGACCCTGCTGTACCGCTTCAAGGGCCATGATCCGTTCTTTCTCATTCATTTCATGCTCTCCTGAATCATCCGCACCCTGAGGTACGTCAGTTGTTCTGCTGGTGGTCGTATCAATAGCTGATGGAGTCGAAGCTTGTGGAGCATCGCTCTTGGCCATCTCCATGAGTCGTTCTGCCTCAGCACGGGCCACAGCAATAATCTGCTCGGCTTCACTCTTGGCCTTTTCGAGCAGTTCATCTGTAACCCTCGCTTGCACGATGATGGCCTGTCGCGACTCTTCAGCAACAGCCGGTTCATCAGCTTCAGTGATCCCCGGCCTGGGAAGAAGCCCTGCTCTTTTGAGAATTTCAGGGACTGCACTTTCCCACTCAATAGCCATGCAATGAATACCGGAAACGCCCTTGATCTCTTTTACCTGTTTGATAATATCAACACAGATCTGGATTCCTTCTTTCTGTTTATCCTTGGCATCCTTCATTCGCCGAATAATATCATCGGGGACCTCCATGCCAGGGACAAAGTTTTTCATGTAGCGTGCCATCCCCAATGACTTAGGCGGTGTGACACCAGCTAGAATATAACACTTCTTATCAATACCAAGATCCCTGACCATTTCCATGAACTTGGCAAATTTCTCTACATTGTAGATAATCTGCGTCTGGACAAAATCAGCACCAGCTGTCACTTTTTTCCCGAGGCGTACCGCTCGATACTCAAAGGGATGAGCAAAGGGATTGGCCGCAGCTCCCAGGAAAAGCCTTGGCTCATTACTCTTGATCTCTTCTCCGCACTGGAAACGTTTGTCATCACGCATCCCCTTCATCATGCCGAGAAGCTGAATGGAGTCCATATCAAAGACCCCTTTTGATCCGGGATGATTACCAAACTTCTGGTGATCCCCAGTAAGACAGAGCAGGTTTTTCAACCCAAGTGCTGAGGCGCCCAGAATATCCGACTGCATACCGATCCGATTCCGATCACGGCAGGTCATCTGAATAACGGGTTCAACCCCTTCCTCTTTGGCAATCAAGCCAGCGGCAATGGAAGACATGCGCACAATGGCTGTCTGACAGTCAGTGATATTAACTGCATCCACATTTCCTTTCAACAGCCTCGCCTTTTCGCGAACTATCTCCGGATTACCGTTTTTAGGGGGGCCGAGTTCACCTGTTACGGCGAATGTCCCCTGTTTCAATAGTGTTTCTAGATTACTGCCCGACTTCATCGGTTGGACCCCTCCTGCCAAGAACAAACTTATTCAAGAATACTCTTCTCGTTTGATTACTTCTGTCCGCATCCCACCCCGGGAATCCCTTGCCCGGAACTAAGATCACGACGCATCTCCATATCGAAGAGAACGCGATCCTGTTTCTTGTTGATCCCAAGGGCTGCCCGCTTTCCATCAATGGCCTTAATCATCTTCCGGGCAAGTTTAATTGGATCTTCCTCACAATCCCAGCAGGCTCCGTATTCTTCTTTTATACCAGCAAGAAGAAAATCGCTCATCTGCTTGGAACCGCTTATCGGAAGATTCTGGAAGATGACATGCGCTCCGGAGGTGACAAAATATTGACCGATGGCCACCGCTTTTTCACTCATCCACAGAGGGGCGGTACCACAGGCCGGAAGTTGGGAAATATCATCACCAAGCCCACCCGCTTTGACCATTTCAGTGAGGGCAATGAGCAGGCGACTGTTATCAACACAGGAACCCACATGGAGAACCGGAGGCATACCAACGGTCTCACAGACCTCTGCGAGCCCGGCACCACAATACTCAGAGGCGGCCTCGGGCCGCATCAATCCTCTTCTCCCCAGGGCCTGGGCTGCACAACCAGTGGCGAGGACAAGAACGTTGTTTTTCAAGAGTTCGACGGCGATTTTGAAGTGAACATCATCGGAGTACTTATAATGCTCGCAACCAACCAGAGCGCCAAGACCTTTAATCCGACCATTGATAATATTGTCATTCAGCGGGCGATAACTCTGACGGAAACGACCGCCAAGCATATAATTGATGCTCTCATGACTGAATCCGACAACGACATCAACTTTATTGTTTTTAGGGATATAGTACTCGCCACGTTTTTTGAAATTGTTGATGGCATGGGTAAGAATTCGCTTGGCAGAGCCCAATGGATCTTCTTCCTCAAACTGCATATGGATGGCATCCGGCATCTTGGCCCGATAGTTGGTGGTGATAATATCGGTATGTTTCTCCTTCACCACCTGAGCTACTGACTGCATGACACACTGAACATCGACCACCATGGCCTCTACAGCGCCTGTGGCCAGAACCATTTCCTGCTGAATAAAGGATCCGGCAACCGGAATGCCACGGCGCATGAGGATCTCATTGCCAGTACAGCAGACACCTGCCAGATTGATGCCCTTGGCTCCAACTTTCTTGGCCAGAGCGAGCATCTCTTCATCTTCGGCAGCCAGACAGAGGGCTTCGGCGAGCAGTGGCTCATGCCCATGAACGGTCACATTCACCTTATCGGCTGAAAGCACACCCAGATCAACAATGGCACGCCGAGGAACGGGAGTACCAAACATGATGTCGGTGAGTTCCGTGGAGAGCATGGAAGCGCCCCAACCGTCGGCCAGGGAGCAGCGGGATGCCTGCTTCATGAGATTTTTATAGTCCTGATCCACACCCATATGGGTACGGTGCATGGTCTCCACAACCTCACGATCAATTCCTCTGGGCTCGACACCTTTTTCCTTCCAGATCTTCTGCTGTTTGGCAGGAGCACGCTTGAGCATGGCCAGTGTCCCCTTCTGCTGACCAAATTCCGCCAGGGCCTTTTCACCGAGCTCCAGAGCTATCTCGTTTTTATCCCTGCCTTCGATCTCCACCCCGAATATCTCTGCCATGGCGTGCAGCTTGGCCACATCCTTGATCCCATGCGGGGTATTGCCCTTGGCAGTCTCAATAAAGCCCATGACCATCTCACGGGCATGATCAGTATGTGCTGCCGTTCCAGCGGCAACAGTACGGGCAAAATTTCTGGCGACAACAGTGGCAGCCGTGGCACCACAAATACCGACCATGGATTCAACTCCATCGATGATCTGACAAGGGCCCATGTTACAGTTACGGCAGCAGGTTCCCCCTGAACCGAAAAGACAGGCTGAAACACCACGATCCTCGATACGATCGTAGGCGGTCCTTACCTGTTTGGCCAAATCCTGGTTGAGCAGGTCTTTGGCCGAAGCACCGGTGATTTCGTTACAGGATTCGCATCCACCTCTGCTGTTGCTCATAATTATCCTCCGGAACAATGATAAACGGTACGAAAACCCGTCTTATAAACTCTTGTATCTAGATATTAGCTCAGATTAGCTGCCATCTTGGCGGCCTGTACTGTATTTTTCATCAACATGGTAATGGTCATGGGACCTACACCACCAGGCACTGGGGTAATACAGGAAGCCTTCTCCTTTACCCCTTCAAAATCGACATCTCCAGCCAGAATAGCTTTACCGTTAGCAGCTTGACCAATACGGTTCACGCCAACATCAATAACAGCGGCACCATCTTTGACCATATCGGCAGTAATCATCTTGGGAACGCCTACGGCGGCTATGATAATATCTGCCCGGCGGCAGTGATCCGCCATATTCTTGGTCCTGGTGTGGCAGAGGGTGACGGTGGCATTGCCGCCATCACGCTTCTGCAGCATCAGGTTGGCAATGGGCTTACCAACGATATTGGACCTGCCGATGATCACAACCTCGGCACCGCTGGTCTCCACTCCGCTCCTGGTAAGGAGCTCGAGGATACCGTGAGGAGTACAGGGGAGAAAGCATCTTTCACCAAGTACCATCTTCCCCACATTTACCGGATGAAAACCATCCACATCCTTATCCGGATCAATGGCGTAAAGGACCTTGGCTTCATTGATATGCTTAGGAAGGGGTAATTGGACAAGGATTCCGTTAATTTTGGGATCGTTATTATATTTAGCAACTAAGGCCAGCAGATCTTCTTCGCTGGTCTCAACATCAAGGGTAACCTGCTCGGAATGGATACCTAAAGCATGGGCAGTCTTGTTTTTGGCTGCAACATAGGACTGCGATGCTGGATCCTCTCCAACAAGAATGGTGACAAGACCCGGTACTATATTATGTTTTTCTTTTAATTCAGCAACCTCAGCAGTCAACTCCTCACGAATTGCTTTAGCTACCTCAGTACCGCTTATAAGCTTTGCCGTCATTTATTTTTCCTCAAGTAAGTATGATGGCCGACAGTGTGATACAACGAAATCGGAACATCTTTTGGTTAGCTGTGGGACGAGCCGTTCACGAGAATCTCTTGATTTAAGATGTTACCAGAACAACCCTGACAGAATCTTCTTCAAACACCCCGAATTAGCAAGACTATCAGGGCCTGACCGCCTGTCAAATTAATAGGTTTTGCAAATTTTTTCAAGTCACAGATCAATATTTTTTAGTTTATTGTTAAAAAAAATAGATATAGAAGAGGAACATCAAACCTGAGACACCTCCTTCAGCTAACAGAACAGACTGATACAGCGATTTTTTTGCAAAAAAATGAGCAAAATACACCGATAAAAAAAAGAAAAATATTGCGAGAAACCTTATGGCGGCAAGGACGGGAAGTGGTGATTTCAACTAAAAGAAGAGAGTAAAAACGGAGAAGACAGCTTTGAAAAGATACTGGGAAAGGACATCAGAGAAGAGAACACTCTTTGCCACATCATTCGGCTACTGCCTCCATAGGAAAACAGTAGCCGAATGGTATTCTCACATGGCAACAAGAGGCAGATATTCAGGTTCCCAGCGCATCTTGCGCAGGAGCTCCCTCATCCTGGCCTCATCCCCTTCATGCTGAAAAGTGGAAAAGACACAGGGACGACTGACTCCGTTTTCCACAGCAGACAGAGCCACAGCCAGTGCCACCTTGGAACTCACTTCATTCAAGCTCTTAACAGGTGGTACGAGGCAGCCTTCTGCCATTTCTACCTTGGAAACAGACTCAGAAACAGCATGTGCTGCCGCTGTAAAGAATTGGGGCAATACTTCACGAGCACCGGAACCCAATACGCCAAGTCCGACCCCTGGAAAGACAAAAACATTATTACACTGACCGACATGATGGGTGACCCCATCATAGGTCACTGGCGCAAAGGGACTCCCGGTTGCCACCAGGGCCTTACCCTGTGTCCAGCGATAAATGTCTTCAGGCAGGGCCTCAGTCATGTCCGTAGGGTTAGAGAGGGGCATGATTACCGGCCGCTCGGTATTGGCGGCAACGGCCTCAACCACTTCCTGGGTAAAACAACCGCCTTGACCGGATGTTCCTATTAAAACCGTCACTCGAGCCCGTTTTACAGCTTCGAGCAAGGATAGATTTGCGGGATCCTGGAGCCAGGGAAAGACTTCCTTATCCTTGGCAAATTTCTTTTTGTATTGCTCGATATCCCGGTCACTGGTCACAACCCCTCGGGAGTCCAAGGTAAAAATTCTATCTCGAGCCTCTTCCTCGCTAAGCCCCGCCTCCATCAGAGCGACACCGATCTGTTCGGCAACACCAATGCCACCGGCACCGGCACCATGAACAAGAAAAACCTGATCTTTCAGCTTCTCCAATTTGATCCGCATGGCCGTGAGAATTGCAGCCAGGGTAATAGCGCCAGTTCCCTGGATGTCGTCATTAAAGGAGATGAGATCGTGAAGATAGGAATCACGAATAGCAAAGGCGTTCTGCTTGGAGAAATCCTCCCACTGGCAAAGGGCATTGGGGAAGACATTTCTAAAAGCACAGGCGAACCGTCGCAGGAACTCAAGATACTCAGCACCTGTTAAACGATGGTGACGCCAGCCCAGATAATCGTTATCTGCCAGCAAGGCTTCATTATTGGTTCCCACATCCAGAGAGATTGGCAGACAATGCCAGGGAGCGATCCCCGCCCCCTGGGTATACAGCATGAGCTTGCCAAGACAGATAGCAATCCCCCCTGCCCCCTGATCACCGATACCGAGTATACCTTGATTATCTGTAACCACAGCCACTCTGATATCCCTGTGAAGATAACGGCGTAGAATATCCTCGGCCTGGTCGATATTCCCTGGATAGAAATGAAGTCCGTTGGCCTGACGAAACATGGATGAATACTGCTGAACTGCAAGTCCCACAGTAGGGGTATAAATAATACCCATCAGGTTTTCAACATCACTCTTGATCAAGGCATGGGCAAGTGTTACGTTCCGATCAAAAAGGGAACGAATATAAATAAATTTTTCTATGGGTTTTTCTTTGCTATTCACCTTAATTCTTGAATTTTCAACCTGGTGTTCCAGGCTGCGAACAGCTGGCGGCAAAGAAGCCTCCAACCCCATTCGCTTCCTTTCTGAGAGAGTAAAGGCCGTGCCTTTATTCACAAAACTGATATTCCCTACCGTTGCCCCACTGGAATAGACCAAAATTTCCCTGGTATTTCCATATTCGTCGTACTTAAATCCGTATTGATTCTCTGACATTCCCTCTCCCCTGGCCTTTTCGCCTATGCATTGGGAAATTGACTTTTGCCCTGCTATCCTCCATAATGCGCCCCATGACACATTGGAAAAAAATAGTACAGGATTCCGTAACCACCCCCGAAGAGCTTGCCCTTCGGTTTAAGGTTGATTGTAGCGCATTAGAAGAGGTAATAGCAACCTTTCCCATGCGAATTAATTCTTATTACTTAGACCTCATCAAAACGGTGGGGGACCCTATCTGGCGACAGGCTGTTCCCAGCCCGAAAGAAATTCGTGATTCCGTGTGCATGGCCGATCCACTGGCAGAAGAAGACCTGAGTCCTGTTCCAAACCTGGTACACAAATATCCAGACAGGGTTCTTTTTCTTGTTACCAATGAATGTGCCATGTACTGTCGTTTTTGCACAAGAAAGAGAAAGGTTGGCACAGCCAGGATGCACATCAGCGAAGACACCATTCAGGCAGGCATTGACTATATTCGTACCAACAGCCAGGTTCGGGAAGTCCTGATTTCAGGAGGCGACCCCCTCCTCCTTTCAGACGAAAGACTGGATTCTCTCCTCAGCCGCCTCCATGCCGTTCCCACCCTGGAGGTAATCAGGATCGGCACCCGCATTCCCTGCACCCTGCCCATGCGGATTACCAAAGAGCTCACGGCCATACTCAAAAAATACCATCCTCTCTATATAAATACCCACTTCAATCATCCAAGCGAACTCACCCCTGAGGCAGCAATGGCCTGCACCCGTCTTGCTGATGCAGGAATCCCCCTGGGCTGCCAGACCGTTCTCCTGAAAGGGGTAAACGATGATCCCAAGATCCTGTCAGCCCTTTTTCTCGGACTCCTGCGCCTGCGCGTGAAGCCCTACTATCTCTTTCAGGCAGATTTGACCAAAGGAACCAATCATTTTCGCACCCACACAACAACAGGTATTGCCCTCATGCGAAAACTCATCGGTAACATCTCCGGTATGGCCATCCCTACATACGCCCTTGATGCCCCGGAAGGAAGAGGGAAAATCCCCCTTACTCCAGACTATATCGTAGACCAAGGAGTGGAACTGCGCTTTCGTAATTATCTGGGAAAGCTCTGTACTTATCCGGAAAACGGCGATCCTCTGTAATCCTTTTTTCTTTAGGAGAAACCCTCATTTTCTTGATCTTCACTATGAAAAAAAGATATACTTTACACATGCCTTCTATTTCAGCCCCCATCCATTCGTGAGCTTATGAATCAGGAACAAACCCTCGCCGCAGTACTCAATTCTGATGAACTCCCCACCCTGCCCACTGTTGCCTCCGAGATCATCACTCTCACTGCTCGCGAAGACACCACTCTCGTCGATATAGGTAATCTGGTGTCCAAAGATACGGCCCTGTCTGCAAAAATACTCAAGGTCTCCAATTCGGCATTTTACAGCTTCCCCCAGCAGATCAGCTCGATAAACCAGGCCGTTTCCATCCTCGGTATCAATGCAGTCAGGAGCCTGGTACTCTCCTTCTCCTTTCTCACCATGAAAGCGGGGAAAAAAAAGGGCCACTTTAATTTTGAAAATTTCTGGAAACATTCTCTTGCCAGAGCAGTAGCCTCAAAACTTATCCTCGAACGAGTCAAGGGGGCAAATACCGAAGAAATTTTTGTCTGCGGACTGCTACAGAACCTTGGAGAACTTATTCTTGCCCGAACCTTTGCCGAAGAATACGAAGAAGTGTTAAAAAAGATCAATGCTGGACAGTATGATGCCCTCAACGCCGAAGAAGAAGTATTTGGCACCATTCATTCTATCATTGGCTACGAGGTTGGCAAAAATTGGGGGTTCCCCGAAGTTCTTCTTTTGCCCATTCGTTATCATCACGACCCTGCTTCTTACAAGGGAGGGGACCCGAAAATAGAAGCCACCACAAAAGCGCTTTATCTCTCAGATCTCCTCATCGGCATCCTCTACTCCAACAAACCAGAAGAGTTTCACAAACGCTTCTCCCAGGAGGCAAAATCTCTTCTGGGTCTGAAGAATGCTGATGTGGAACATATCCTCAACGAGGTACACACTCAAGTCGACCAGGCAGGTGAATACTTTGGCCTGCGAATAAAAAACACCAAATCTATCCAAGAAATCCTCCAGGAGGCCAACGTCCGTCTCAGCTTAATGAATCTCGACTTTGACCAGATGAATCAAGAACTCATCAAGGCAACGATCAAACTGGAAAATCTCACCAAAGAACTGGAGGCAAAAAACAAGATCCTGGCCAACCTGGCCAACATGGACGGTCTCACCGAGATTTACAATCATCGCTATTTTCAAAACACCCTCGAAAACGAAATAGATCGTGCCATACGTAACTCAGCACAACTCTCTCTCCTTCTCATAGATATTGATCACTTTAAAAAATTCAACGACACCTACGGCCATCTGGTTGGAGATTTCGTTCTTAAGGAATTCAGCAAACTCCTCAAAGAAAATATTCGTAAATATGACACCCTTGCCAGATACGGAGGAGAGGAATTCACGGTTATCCTTCCAGACACCAATGCCGAAGAAGCATTAGCCGTTGCAGAAAAACTCAGGGAGACTGTAGAAAATACAATTTTCAAAGACAACCGAGAAGAATACCACATCACTGCCAGTTTTGGTGTCGCCTCAGTACGCCCTGCGACCATTGACCATTTCCACAAAAGCGATCTTATTAGTCAGGCAGACGAGGCCCTCTATGAAGCCAAAGAGGGGGGGAGAAATCAAGCGGTCATCTATACTGCCAAGAAGAAATGGTTTAAATTCTGATACAATCGTTCAGTGTATTCTGTTTTTCTACTGAGATATTGACCTTATTCTGTTATAATAGAAGCTCTAAAGGATGCCTCTATAGCCAATCATCACATCCGGCTATGATCTATTTTTCCTCTTATTCTATGGATGTGATCGTTTTTTCATAACCAACAAAGGCGCTATGACAGAGATTACCTTCAACTACTGTTTTGATTTTCCCGACAACAGTAAAAAACGTTTTCTAATCCAGTTAGATCCTGTCAGCCTTGAGTATCGGTCCTCCGGAAACATGCCCCCGGACTGGGCATTGCTGGGCGTCGCCCGCTGTCAATGCTGCAAACTTGACCTTTCCCAGCACACCTACTGCCCCATTGCAGCCAATATTGCTGAACTGGTTATTGCCTTCAAAGACACCGCATCCCATAGTTCCTGCCTTGTTTCCTGTATCTCTGCTGCCAGGACCTGCAGTAAAGACACCACTGTCCAGGAAGGACTGGCCTCGATCATGGGAATTATCATGGCCACCTCAGGCTGTCCCAGTATGTCTATCCTTAAACCCATGGCCTGTTTTCACCTCCCTTTTGCCACCGTTGAAGAGTCCATGTTCCGCTCAGTATCCGCTTACCTCCTCCGTCAATACTTCTCCCACAAAAGTGGCGAAAATTGTGACTTTTTCATGCACCGTATCCAGGATCATTATGACGAAGTTCAACAGGTAAATGAAGGAATTCTGAAACGAATCAACATGACCTCGGAAATGGATGCCGACAAAAACGCCATCATCACTCTCAACTCCCTGGCCCAAATTCTGGTCATGGAGGTTGATGAAGATCTGGATTCATTCAAACGCCTTTTTTCATAACCCATTCAACACGTCATTACCGCAAGCCCCCTCACCACCCGCAAAGGCGAATTCAATATCGGTTCGCAAATATATCCCGCTTCAGCACCTGACAATCATTCCCTCCCATAAAAAAAATAATATTACTTGCAAAAGATCATCAAAAAGCCATATCATTCCAACAGTGTGAAGATATTATTGATGAGGAAAGATACAAACACTATCCGGTTCCTACCCTCCTCCTGAAAGTTAGAAAGCATTGACTTATTTCCAAACGATTATTCCCATGGAGAACATGATGCTTCAAGTAATGAAAAACATCTCAACGGGATTATGTGTATCTCTTGTTACCATTACTGCCCCCCCGAGTTATCTCTGGGCTGCAGATGAAGAGATGCTAGACCTTGAGCTCTCTCAGTTAATGCAAATCCAAATCACCTCAGCCGGCCGTAAAGAGCAAAACCTTGCCGATGTGGCCGCTGCCGTCTATGTGATCAATCAGGAGGCCATTCATAACTCTGGAGCCACATCAATTCCCGAGGCCTTACGGATGGTCCCCGGCCTGCAGGTTTTACGAATGAGTTCCAATAAATGGGCTATCACCTCCCGAGGATTCAACGGCGTTTTCTCAAATAAATTGCTGGTCCAGATCGACGGTCGCAGTGTATATACCCCCTCGTATTCAGGGGTTTACTGGGATGTGCAAAATGTCGTTCTGGAAGATGTTGATCGAATCGAAGTAATCCGCGGACCAGGTGCAACCCTCTGGGGAGCCAATGCCGTCAACGGGATCATCAATATCATCACCAAACAATCTTCAGATACCCAGGGAGGGCTGATCAGCGTAGCCGCTGGAAACCATGAAGATGGAATCGCCTCATTCCGTTACGGCGCCCAGTTAACTGAAGACACCTATGGTCGTCTGTATGTTCATCGCCATGACCAAGATTCCTACCAGCACCAGGCAGACGAAACCGATGCCCATGATGACTCACAGTTGTCCAGTGGCGGTTTTCGCCTGGATGGTGATTTCGGTTTGCAGAACAATTGGACAGTGCAGGGTGACCTCTATCACGGAGATGCCAGTCAACTCATTTTTCCTTACTGGACTGCTAACTCACCAATGCCCTCAACCGTTGACGATCAGACAGAGAGTGACGGATATAACCTGCTGAGTCGCTGGCAGCATAAGATATCAGAAACGAACACCTGGACCCTGCAGGCCTATTTTGACGCAACCGAGCGAGACGAAGTATATCTCGGCCAGACACATCATACCTTCGACCTCGACTTCCAACATCGTTTGCAATGGGCAAATCTACACGATCTGGTTTGGGGTCTGGGGTATCGGAATATTTCAGAGGAATTCGCCAATAGCTACATGGTATCAATCAACCCCGCTGAAAAGACGAGCGAACTTTTCAGCGGCTTTATTCAGGATGAAATCAGTTTGATCGAGAATACGCTCAAGGTAACCCTGGGTACAAAACTGGAACACAATGACTACACCGGGTTTGAAGTCCAGCCCAGCGCCCGTCTCCTTTGGAAAGCAACCCCAAACAATACGATCTGGACCTCGGTTTCCAGAGCGGTACGTACGCCATCACGAGTAGAAGATTCCGGTAAAATTGTCCTTGAGCCCCTTCCCATACCTCCTTTTCCGAAAATCAGTGTCTATGGCAATCCAGAACTGGAAGCAGAAACAGTCATAGCCTATGAGGCCGGCTATCGGTATTCACCAAGCAGTGTTTTTTCCACTGACTTATCATTCTTCTACAACGATTACAATGACCTGGCTGACTACAGGCGTATAGACATGACAAGCATCATGTTCACAAACGGAATTGAAGGACACAGTTACGGCCTGGAAATCAGCAACCAATGGCGACCGTTGTCCTGGCTGACGGCCGAATTGAATTACAGTTATATTGAGTTAAAAATGACATCACTGGATATGAGTAACCAGGTTTTTTCCATCAGCGAGCTTGTATCCGAAGAATCAAGTCCGAAGCATCAGCTCTCCTTGCGCTCGTCCATCGACCTCAGTGAAACGGTCCATTTCAATATTTTGGGACGCTACGTCGACCAAATTCAAACTTCGGGCCAGGCTGCCTACTCCTCCGGAATTATCGTTGACGACTATGTCGCACTGGATGTCAATATAATCTGGCAGCCAACCAAAAACCTTGAATTGATGCTGGTGGGTCAAAATCTGCTGGACTCCAATCACCTCGAATTTGTTCATGAATATTTCATTGAGGCGACTGAGGTTGACCGAAGTGTGTATGCCAAACTGACCTGGACATTTTAAAGGAAAAGAATTGGAGTGAGACATTTTTTTCTAACCATTGCTTTGGCATTTGTGCTCAGTCTGGCCCCTCCCTGTGGCCATACAGCAGAGATCCCCTCCGAGTCTCAACTCAAAGCAGCATACCTCTATAATTTTGCCAAGTTCATCTCCTGGCCGGAAGATACCTTTGCCAACGAACAGGATCCGTTGGTTATCGGAGTTCTCGGCAACAATCCCTTTAGCAAAGAATTGGCTCCACTGACTGAGAGAACAGTTCGCGGCCGGCCGATTAAGATCATGCAGTTCAAGAAGGTAGAGGACATTCAAGCCTGCCATCTTCTCTACATCAACCCGGCAATAAGACAGCTGGAAGCCGTTCTCAAAACCCTTCACGGCAAGCCAATAGTAACAGTTGGTGACAATAAAAATTTTGCCCACCACAACGGGATGATCCAGTTTGTGACACGAAGAGAACGCTTACGGTTTATCGTTAATCTCGATGTAGCAAAATCTAACAGGATCAAGATCAATTCTCAACTGCTGTCTCTGGCCTTTGAAGTATTGGAGACTGAAAAATGAATCCGCTTTTCCGAAAATTACCTATCAAACAGAAGCTTAATCTTATCATTCTAGGTGTCTGTTCTTTTGTCTTAGTACTTACGTTTATCATAACTTTTCTAAGTCAATGGTATTTATACAAGCAAAATGCAATTGAAGAACTCCAGACGTTGGCCAAAGTTGTCAGTGAAAACAGTACCGCCGGCCTGGTTTTTCAAGACATGGACACGCTGAAAAATAATCTCATAGCCCTGAGCAAGAAAAAAACAATTGTTAGTTCCCGTATCATACAGCCTGACGGTTTAATTCTTGCCAGCCATACCCAAGACCTGAACACATCCAAAGCCCATCAACATTCCATAGATGACCCTGAATTGATCAGACAAGGCTACATCTTTCACGATAATCATCTCGAGATATACCAACCGATTCTTTTGGACGGAGAGAAAATTGGGACTCTCTATCTGCAAGCCAGTATGAGCCACCTCTATAAGAATATGATCCAAGTCGGTCTGTACCTCCTGGTCATTCTGTTTTGTGGTTTGCTGATTGCCAGTCTCCTGGCAAATCGCCTCCAATCTATTATTACTCTTCCAGTAATCGAATTGGCCAACACAATCAAACAGGTTTCAGACAAAAAAAACTACGGATTGCGGGCCCAAAAAAGCAGTGAAGATGAGCTTGGCCTGTTAGCCGTTGGCTTTAACGACATGCTCAGCCAGATCCAGAAACGAGACGACCATCTTGAAGAACAGGTGCGAGAACGCACCCTTGAATTGCAGGAAGCCATGGATGATGCAATCGTCCTTGCCAATAAAGCACAAACCGCAAGCCAGGCCAAATCACAGTTTCTTGCCAACATGAGCCATGAAATTCGCACCCCTATGAACGGGATTCTGGGGATGGCAGAAATTGCCCTTGACCGGGAACTTGACCAGGATTTGCGAAGCTCCATCGAAACAATAATGACCTCCGGCGAATCACTGTTGACCATTATCAACGACATTCTCGATTTTTCTAAAATCGAAGCAGGTAAACTGGAACTGGAGACAATCAATTTCCATCTGCCCTCACTCGTTGAAGATGTCTCGCAAATGCTCGCCCAGAATGCCCATGCCAAGGGCTTGGAGGTCATCGTTGATATACCTGCCAATATTCCTCCCTATACCAATGCTGATCCCAGTCGTATCAGACAGATTCTTACCAACCTGATAGGAAATGCTATCAAGTTTACCGATAAAGGTGAAGTTATAGTACAGCTCTGCGTCGTGACCGAAACTGAAGATGATGCAACTATTCGCTTTTCTGTGCGTGATACAGGAATCGGTATCAGTAGGAAAGAACGTCAAAAGTTGTTTCAGCCATTTTCCCAAGCAGATGAGTCAACCACCCGCAAATATGGCGGCACCGGTCTTGGTCTGGCCATTTCACGACAACTGGCAGAGATGATGGGAGGGAAGATCAGTTGCACCAGTCACCTGGAAACAGGCTCTGAATTCTGTTTCGAGGTGACCTTAAAGAAGGCATTGGGAACCCAGCTTATCAGCAGGGCCCAAGTCAATGAACTGAAAGGCCTGAAAACCCTTATCGTAGACGACAATGCCACCAACCGGAAATTACTGGCCCATCAGATGAACAGTTGGGGGGGCGAACAAGAAAATGTAAAAAGTGGCCTTGAAGGGCTGACCAAGCTTCATCAGGCCGCCGAGAGCGAAAAACCTTTTGATATGGTTATTCTCGATATGAATATGCCGCATATCGACGGCCTGGAAGTTGCTCGACTGATCAAAAAGGATCCTGCTATCAACAAAACCAAGATAATCATGCTCACCTCGGTTGGTATTCGTGGTGACGCACGTCTGGCCCAAGAGGCTGGGGTCAAGATCTACCTGACCAAACCGATTCGCCAAAGCGATCTCTACAACAGTCTGGTTGCCTTAATGAAAGGAGATCAGATGACCGATGATCAACTCATCACCCAATACAACTTTAAAAAAGCAGTAACTCGATTTAATGCACATGTCTTAGTCGCAGAAGACAATATCGTTAATCAGCAGGTTGCCCAGGGCGTGCTGACCAAGTTAGGCTGCAAAGTAGATCTGACCATGAATGGTCAGGAGGCAGTGGAATCTTTCAAAAATAGCCGTTACGATATTATTTTCATGGATTGTCAAATGCCGCTCATGGATGGCTACGAAGCGACTGCTGCAATTAGACGTATGGAGGATCTGGAAACCAATGCTACCCGAATTCCTGTGATTGCCCTGACTGCCAATGCCCTTACCGGTGATCGTGAAAAATGCCTGGCCGCTGAAATGGATGATTATATCAGTAAACCGTTCGGACAAATGCAGGTCGAGACAATACTCAAACGCTGGCTACCGGAAAAGATGCGGGAGGCTCAAGAAACACCAGCTAACAAGGTGGAGACAACAGCACAAGAGAATGAACCGGAACAAGAGGTAATCTGCCGAAAACAACTGGAAAGCATTCGCGCCCTGCAGAGTGATGGTGCACCGGATATTCTCACCCGCATCATCACTCTCTACCTCGAAGACACACCAGAACAAATGGATAAATTATATCAAGCCCTACGGAGCAATGATGCCACAGAAGTTCGCTCAATTGCTCACAGCTTGAAGTCAAGTTGCGCCAATCTAGGGGCCTTGACCTTATCTACTCTGTTCAAAAAACTGGAGAACAAAGGTCATACCAATTCCCTGCAGGGAGCGACAGAACTCTTTGCCAAAGCTCAAAACGAATATCAAAAAACTATTGCACCACTCCGTGCAGAAATGGTGCAATCATGATTAAAACAGCATCACAGCTTAATCCATTAATCCAAATAGTTGACGATGACTTCGCCACCCGCCTTTTAATGCGGGCCAGTCTTGAGAAAGAAGGATTCAGAGTTGCAGAGGCAGAAAATGGCCTGATCGCAGTTGCTGAATTTGAAGAATTGCATCCAGATGCAATCCTCCTTGATGTCATGATGCCCAAACTCGATGGTTTTGATACCTGTCGGGCGATCCGTAAGCACTCACGCGGAATTAATACCCCGATTCTTATGGTAACAGGCCTGGAAGACCTCGATTCCATCCACCGTGCATTTGATTCGGGTGCAACTGATTTCATTACGAAACCGATTAACTGGCCGGTACTGAATTACCGGGTCAAATACATGCTGCGTGCCAGTGAAGCTTTTAATGATGTAGTCGACAAACAAAAACAAATCCAGGAATTGGCCTTTTTTGATCATCTAACCGGCCTCGCCAATCGAACGATGTTTAAAGATTCCCTGGAACATGTTCTGACCGAAAGCACTGCCGAAGAAACTCAACTGGCAGTCCTCTTTATGGATTTGGATCGTTTCAAAACAATCAACGATACCCTTGGCCACCATATCGGCGATATTCTACTGAAAAATGTCGCTGAAAGAATCAACACCTGTATTCGTGAATCCGACACCTTCAGTCGTCTCAAAAAGAATGAATCAAAGAGTTACGTTTCACGCCTGGGAGGAGACGAGTTTACCATCATGCTTCCTAAACTGAGGAATCCTGAAGATGCCAGTAAGGTCGCCCAACGTATCAACACATCCCTGGCCCAAGCTTTCACAATTGAGACCCACGAAATCTTTATTTCTGCCAGTATAGGCATCTCAATTTTTCCTCTGGACGGAACCAATGCGGAAATTCTTATGAAGCACGCTGACCTTGCCATGTATCATGCCAAGGAAAAAGGAAAAAACGGTTTTCAGTTCTACAAAAAGTCCCTTAATATCAAAGCGAGAGAGCGCCTCAGCTTTGAAAACGCTATCCGCAAGGCAGTGGCCAATGATGAATTTTCACTCTGGTATCAGCCACAAGTCAATTTGCAAGATGGTCGAATCAATGGCGCAGAAAGCCTGACACGCTGGAACCACCCCACCCTGGGACAGGTTTCGCCATCTGACTTTATCCCATCTATCGAGGAACTTGGTCTGATTCTCCCCTTTACCGACTGGGTCATTCGCCAGGCGGCTAAACAACAGTGTTACTGGCAAAAGAATGGGATCCGACCGCTGCGGCTGGCAGTCAACATTTCCAGCAAACACTTTGTACAGCAGCATCTTCCAGACAAATTCAGACGTGCCATTGATGACAGTACCCTGAAGCCCTATTCGTTTGAAGTTGAGATTACTGAAAGTGTCATGGCTGAACAAAGCGGGGAAACGCTAGAGATTTTACAGCACCTCAAAGGATTGGGAATGACCATTTCCGTAGATGATTTCGGCACCGGCTATTCCTCCTTGATGTACCTGAAGACCTTCCCCATTAATTCGATCAAAATCGACCGGTTTTTTGTCAAGGACATCATGACCAGTCCCCAGGATGCAGCCATTGTCCAAGCTATTATTGCCATGGCTCAGAGCCTGGAAATGACAGTGATCGCTGAAGGGATTGAAACGAGTGATCAGTTCAGAATGTTGCGTGATATGGGATGCGACATGGGTCAAGGCTATCTTTTCAGTCCAGCGATTCCAGCAGAAGACTTTACGAAACTGGTACTCGAGAATACCTCCTTTAATGATCTTTTATAGACTCATTTCTGTCTCTATTCATCAAAAAAAGCACTCTGGTCTTTCCCGGATATAAAGCCTCGCCACAGGCAACTGCCAGCTCATATCGCCCCCATGTCTCCACCTTTTTACTGAGGGGACAATACCAGATCACATCATACTTTCAGGATCCACGTCCACAGCAATCCTGGTATCTCCCCTGGCAAGACTGGACTGATTCTCCAAAACCTGTCTACACGCCGCATGGAGTTGCGAGGATAACCTCCCTTTGAGCAGGACCTGCCAGCGATAACGATCACGAATCCGGTCGATGGGGGCTGGTGCCGGACCCAGCACTTCTATCCCCTTCCCCTGCCAGGAGCGGCAAAGCTCTGCTATCAGTCCGGCTACCCTCTGCACCTCAGCCTCCCTGGAACCGGAAATCTTTAAATTTACCAAACGCAGGAAGGGAGGAAAGAGGGGGTTTTTTCTGATCCCCATCTCCTTTTCATAGAGCTGCTCATAGTCATGAGCCTGGGCCAGTTGAATAGCATAATGCTCCGGTCGCAGGGTCTGGATGATGACCCTGCCTGGTGTCTCGCCTCTGCCGGCCCGGCCCGTGACCTGCGACAAGAGTTGATAGGTGCGTTCGGCAGCACGATAGTCCGGCATACTCAGTCCACCATCTGCCCAAACCACACCGACAAGGGTCACGTGCGGAAAATCGTGACCTTTGGCTATCATCTGGGTACCGATGAGGATATCAATCTCTCGCTGATGCATTTTTTTGAGCAGGGAAATAAAGCTTCGCCTGTCCGTAACCGTGTCCGAGTCAATGCGAGCCACACGCGCCTCGGGAAAAAGCTCTGTTATCTCCTGTTCAATTCGTTCAGTACCAAATCCCACTGGAATGAGTTGGTTAGAACTGCAGGATCCACAGATAATATTCTGTTTCAAGGCATAACCACAATAATGGCAAACCAGCCTTGCTTCCTTTTTGTGATAGGTCAAAGAGACATGACAATGGAGACAACGAACCGGTTCCCCACAGTCCCGACAGAGATAGATGGAAGAAAAGCCACGACGATTGAGGAGCAGAATAGATTGTTGACGCTCTTGGAGATTGAGAGCTAATTCCTGCTCTAACTTTTGGCCTATGGCCTGGTTTTTCTTCTTTTCTGATTTTATCCGTAAATCAACAATAGAGACCTGGGGGAGTGGTCTATTCTCCACCCTCTTTTTCATGGTAAGCAAGGTAAATTTTCCACTCTTTGCCTTGGCATAGCTGCTAATGGCCGGAGTGCCAGACCCCAGAAGAACCACAGCTTCATTATAACGGCCACGAAGAATGGCCAGATCTCGACCATGATATCGCAAGCCATCCTCCTGCTTATAGCCAGCGTCATGTTCTTCATCAACCACAATCAATCCTGGATCAGAGAGGGGGGCAAAGACTGCAGACCTGGCACCAATGACCACCTTAGCCTCCCCTTTGGCTGCCAGACTCCACTGATCAAAGCGTTGTCCAGGCGTGAGCCCGGAATGAAGGAGGACCACCTGGTCACCAAAACGTGAAACAAAGTGGGCCTCAAGTTGGGTGGCAAGGGCAATTTCAGGAACCAGGATCAGGACATCACGTCCCATCTCCAAGGTTAATTCAGCAGCCCGCAGATAGACCTCTGTCTTTCCGCAGCCAGTCACGCCATGGAGCAGAAAAGGAGAAAAGGACTGCTCTCTTAAGGCAGGCAGAATCTGACCAAGGACCTGTTCCTGTTCTTCACTGAGCCTTGCCGGCTTTTCAAAGAAAGGAAGGGGTTCCCCAAAAGGATTTCTATAAACACGACGCTCCGTAGAACAGACAAGGCCCCTTCGCTCAAGCTCACGCAACGACTTGGAAGCCCCGCCATAGAGACGTCGCAGGTCTCGAGCAGCCACAACCTCTTGCCCCTGCTCACGGGCAAGAGTGGAGAGATAAAAGAGGGTACGCAACAGAGGAATGGTCAGCTCCTCATACCCCTCTTGTTTCGCTGCGGCGATCAAGGCCTTTCTCCCCTCTTTGCCATCAATGGACTCGGGTAGTTCCAATGCTGTCTGCATGATATAACAAGGTTCGAGCTTCTCACCTATTTTCGATTCATCAAGATTGTCCTGATAACAGATCAATCCCTCTTTTTTGAAATCGGTAAGAAGTTTGCGCCATTGTTTATCTGCAGACAATTTTCCACTCAGGGCCGGGCTCAGTTCTCCTTTTTCCAGAAACCCCGCAAACCATTCCGGCTCAGCAATATCAGACAGTGGCCAGGCAAGCAGTTTTTCTCTCCCCTCAGGACTTAACTGAATAATTTTCCGATTCCGGGAAGTCAGGCCACCCGGCAATGCGGTCCTGATAACCTCACCAATGGGATAATGATAATAGTCGGCTATCCAGCGAAAAAAAGAGACAAGATTTTCTGGAAACAGGGCTTCCCTGTCGAGAAATTGAAGAATCGGGAATATCCGGTAATTGACATCTTCTTCAGGAAGGAACCCCAGTACATATCCAGTTACCCTTTGTCTGCCTAAAGGAACTAGAACCCTTCTCCCCACAGGATCACCACTTTTTTCCGGCTCAAACGAGTAGGCAAGGGTCTGAAACAACGGGGCGGCAACAGCCACTTCGATTCTGGTCATACGTCTGCCGCCAGCTCCCTGACAGGGGGCGTAAAAGCCGATCTCAGGTTTCCATATCGCCAACCATGAGCAAGAATGACCTTGATATTAGACAGGGACCTGCTACCAAACCCTGCTGCAGGATTGACCGGTTTGAGAACCTTCATAGATTATGCTCCTCTTTTTTGGTCAGGATCAACCCAAGCGCCCCAGGAAGGAAAACACAGGGAACATGCTGCTCGTCTCCATTACACTTTTCACAGAGAAGATCAACCGCCCCAATAAACAATGTGAAAACAGGAGGGAACCCCTTAGACCTCTGTGTTTTCCTCAGCGCACAACTTCTTGCAGGAGGCCTTTTATCTTTTTTCAATGACAGATAGTAACTATTCAAGTATTCAGGGTATGAAATTCAAGGGCCAACACAATAGCACGATAATTCATCGAAATAGAGCAGAACAAGATCATAGGGGGGACTTATTCTACCTTCCGGTAACTGACTCCTGAATAGATGAACAGGCACAACAGCTATGTTTTTCTAGAAAACAACCCCTGGCAAACATACCATACTTAGCATCTAAAACCACCCTCTTCCATGGAACTTCACTACCCGACAGAGCTCCCCATTGTTTCCTATCGAGAATCATTTCTCGAACTCTTTAAGGAACATCAGATCATTATTATTTCCGGGGAAACCGGCTCAGGCAAGACGACTCAGCTTCCCAAATTCTGTCTCGAATCCTCTCCTGATTCCACGTTGCTCATCGGTTGCACCCAGCCAAGACGGGTGGCAGCGACTTCGGTGGCCTCCCGTGTCTCCGAAGAGCTGAAACAACATGCCGATCTTGTTGGTTACAAAATCCGATTTCAAGACAAAACAAGCAAGACCACCAGAATAAAATTCATGACCGACGGCGTCCTCCTCGCCGAAACCCGGCAGGATCCGCTCCTCCGCCGCTATGGGGTGATTATCATAGATGAGGCCCATGAAAGAAGCCTCAATATCGATTTCCTCCTCGGCTACCTCAAGAAACTTCTGCCCAGGCGGCCTGACCTCAAAGTAATCATCACCTCTGCTACCATTGACACGAAAATATTTTCTCGTCACTTTAACAACGCCCCAATCCTCAATGTGGAAGGGCGCAGTTTCCCGGTGGAGATACGGTACCAGCCCCCCACCGAATCAGAGGAAAAAGACGATTTTTCCTATGTGGAACATTGCGTAGAAACCATCGTCCAGTTGCATCTGAGAGAACCGTCCCGCGATACGCTTGTCTTTCTCCCCACAGAAAAAGACATCAGAGAATGCTGCACCCTTCTCGAACAGAGAATTCCATCAAGCCTCATTCTCCCTATGTTCGGCAGACTGCCTGCTGCTGACCAGCAGAAGATCTTTCGACCCTCTAAATTAACCAAGATCGTTATCGCAACCAACGTGGCAGAGACCTCCATCACGGTTCCTGGTATTCGCTATGTCATTGATACCGGTCTCGCCAGAATTTCTCAATATAACGTCCGGGCCAGAACCACCAGCCTGCCGATTACCAGGGTTTCACAGGCCAGCGCTGATCAACGCAAAGGCCGCTGCGGACGCATTGGTCCAGGAATCTGTATCAGACTCTATTCAGAAGAAGATTATCTTGGACGAGAGCAGTATACCCTGCCGGAGATCAAACGTTCCAACCTGGCCGAAGTCATCCTGCAGATGATCGCCATGGACCTGGGCTCCCCCTTGGACTTTCCCTTTCTTGAACCGCCCCATTCCGGTGCCATTCGTGATGGCTACGCCCTGCTCAAGGAGTTGTCCGCACTTGACAGTCAAAACAGACTGAGCGAAATCGGGGAACTCATGGCCAGACTCCCCATTGATCCACCAATTTCCCGCATCCTCATCGCTGCCCGGGAAAACAACTGTCTCAGAGAGATCAAAATCATAGCCCCTGCCCTGGCCATCCAGGATCCAAGAGTTCGCCCTGCAGAGCACGAATCCGAGGCCGACAGTGCCCACAAAAAATTTGCCCACCCCCAGTCCGATTTCCTCACCCTCCTCAATATCTGGAATCTTTTCCACGAGGTCCAGGACAAGGTTCGTTCCTGGAATCGATTAAAAAAATTCTGTTTAAGCCACTACCTTTCTTTTCAACGGATGCGGGAATGGATTGATCTTCACGACCAACTGGCCTCCCTTCTCGACCGGGAGAAGGGTTTCACAGAGAATACAGTGCCTGCTTCTTACCAGGCTATACACAAAAGTCTGTGCACCGGTTTCCTGCGCAACATCGGACTCAAGAAAGAGAAAAAACTTTACCAGGGAGCCGGTAACAAAGAGCTGATGGTTTTTCCCGGTTCCAACCAATTTCACAGTTCCGGCAACTGGATCATCGCGGCATCTTTTCTGGAGACCAACCGTCTCTACGCCCTCACTGTCGCCAACATAGACCCCGAATGGCTGATTGAAACGGGTGACCACCTCTGTCGCCGATCCTGGTCCAATCCCCGCTGGCAAAAAAAGAATGGCCAAGTGGTCGCCGATGAGAAAATCAGCCTCTTTGGCCTTATCCTCTCTGCTGACAGACAGGTCAACTTTGGCAGAACATCACCGAAAAACCGGGAAGCAGCAAGGGAGATCTTTATTCAACACGGACTCCTACAACACGAGATCCATGACAACTATCCCTTCTTGAAAAAAAATCGTGATCTCCTCGAAAAATGGCAGGACACAGAAGAACGTCTCAGAAAACGAGACCTGTTGGTGGACGACACCACCCTCCACCAGTTTTACGAACAGCGACTGCCCTTCGAGGTCTATGATCGTTTCAGTCTGAACCGATTTCTGGGAAAAAAAACCAACCACTCTTTTCTGGAAATGAAAGAGACAGACATCCTGAGCCGCAAACCTGAAGAGCAGGAACTGCAGCATTTTCCCAGACACCTCACTGTGGGCTCGCGCAGATTCAGCCTCCAATACCATCTCTCACCAGGTGATGATGATGACGGGGTCACCGTACGTATTCCCCTGGATATAGCCGACTCAGTCTCGGAAACGTGTTTTGAATGGCTGGTCCCCGGTCTTCTCCGGGAAAAAGTGCTCTTTTTACTCAAGGGCCTGCCAAAACGGATTCGCAAACACCTTATCCCTCTGAGCAGCACTGTGGATCTCCTCCTGGATGACTGCACCCATTATCAGGGATCTCTCTTTCATGGTCTGGAAAAGGGAATCTTTAAGGCATTCCGTATCAAGGTGGGACGAGCAGACTGGCCCAGGGAACTGCCACCTCATCTCTGCATGCGATTTCTCCTCTACGATCAAAACGGCAGAACCATTGCCGCAGGAAGAGAGTTGCACAAACTGCTCCAGGACGCAGATCAGTCACCTACGCTGCAAATGATGCCAAATCATGCAACCTCACAACGACTCTCCCGCTGGCAGGGAAAGCTCTTCAAAACCTGGGACTTTGAAGGACTTGAGAGGCGGATTCCGCTCTTCACTGCCGATAAAGAGGTGGCAGGATCGCTCTACCCTGCCCTCCATGAGGAAAGAGATCGCGGCGGAGTCACCCTTTCCTTTGAGACTGACCCCAAAAAGGCCAGGGAACTCAACGTCAGAGGCTCACTCTTTCTCTATCAGCTCCACTTCGCCGAGCCTTTCAAAAACCTAAAGAAATATTGCCACACCAGTCTCTCAGGCCCTTCCTCTCTCTGGCTCACCAGCATAATCGGCAACAGAAAAGAGGCAGTCGACACCTTGATCCACTTCATCATGAAAACACTCTTTGCCACAGATCTGGAGCAAATCCCGGAAAAAAAGATCTTTGAGGAGAGGATTACCAAGGTGCAGCAATGCGGTCTCTACCAGAAAGGCCAGGAGATCTGCGACACGGTTCTTCTCCTCCTCCGTAAGCGCAAAGAAGCAGCAGATCATATCAAACGCTTTTCTGAGCTCTCACGACAGAGTCATTCTCACGAACCAGAACGATATAAGGAGTATGCGAATCTCTTGGAAGAGATTCTTCCCACAGATTTTCTTGAGAAGAGAACATTTTCTGAACTCGAAGGCTGCGACCGTTTTTTTCAGGCCCTCATGATTCGTATCGAGCGAGCCCATGCCAACCCGGCCAAAGATCGAATAAAGGCCAGACAACTTGAACCCTACCTGGAAAAAAGGGAAAAAATAGCGACTGACTTTTCCGACCTCCCCAAGGAATGCGGGGAAGCCTTGTCACTTTTTCAAGCAATGATCAATGAATTTCGCATTGCCATCTTCGCCCCTGAAATCAAGAGAGAAATGCAGGTTTCTGAGAAAAAGCTGAAACAGCAATGGCAAAGGGTCAGTGCCTCATGCCCCGGTCTCTGAACAAACTCTGCCCCTTTACAAAAGCCAGCTTCCAACTCCCATTCGTCGGCAGATTGCGGTGGAGAGAGAGAAACCTCTCCGAAACAACTGGTTCAAAGCGGATCGCCTAAAGACCCATTCGTCGGAGAGTGTTGGAGCTGATTAAAAGATTTCACCAAGCCCCAGGTGCAAGGACGGGTAACTTTGAAAAAGAAGAGGAATTGGCAGGGGATGCCGCCATGCCCCTGGCATGGCAACAAGGTGAAAGATAAAATATTTTTATGACGCCATCAATGGCCGAAGACAACTTCTCTGAAAAAAACGATCAGCTTTTCCCTGCGGCTTCTCATTTTCACCTGTTCCGGAATAAGATCACTGTGGTCAACCTTTATAACCGCCATCTTGTATTCTATGTGAGAGGCAAAGCGATTGTCGAGATACCAGGCATAGGTAAGGCCGAAGAGAAGGCCTGGTGGAGTAAACCCCTCTTCTCCGTTGATAAGACGTGTATAATGATTTTTATCACCCGGATCTTGGACCATCCTGGCAAGGGCCAGGTAGTCAGAAAGATCCTCAATGGTAAAATAGCAGTTCCTGTCAGCAGGAGGTTTGAGGTAAAGATGATAGACCTTACCAAGAGTCGTTCTGTCGGCCAGCACAGGAAGCATCTTTTTCTGGTGAGCATACTCGCCGAGTAACGACTGACCAAGGGCAACGATGAACGCGACCTCAAAATCACTTTCCACTTGAAACTGGTCCTGACGTATTTTCAACAGGCCATCACTGGGGTCAAAAAAAGAATAGACCCGATCCCAGCTCTGATTACGTTTCCACTCCTCTGTTTCTATACATTGTATTCCCTTTACAAACTGGAGATGAGCAAGAGGGATATCCTTATGATTCCAGAGAATCCTCTGCAGGATTTCCCGTATAGTCTCCACATCTTTTCCTGTCTGGCCTCCCAACTCGATAGAGATCCCAGCCAGATATTCTCTGATCTGGCTGTAACGTATCGAAGGGAGTTCACAGTTTGTCAGAAAAAAATATTCTCTTTTGGATACTAATGCCGGAGAAGACTTACTTCCTGACGCGACATGACGAAAGGTCGCCCACAGGGTGCGAACAACAAGAGAAAACTGTTCCGGGTCATGTCGAATAACACCATGCTCCAGGAGGACCGAAGGCGAATACATGCCACATTCCAGGGGAACAATCCCCTGCAAACGAACCTTTCCCCGATCAAGATAAATAGGAATTTTCCCTTCAACCGCATAATTCTGCAAAACGGTTGCCGGTACGTTTTTTAATGAGAGGCACAGCACCTGGTCAAAGAGTCCATGAGTACCACCTGGGATATTCCGTTCATAAGCCTTGAGCAGGTCGGAAAGATGAAATTTCCGTTCCGGATCTACCATACTGAGATCAGTTTCACCTGTCTGGACCCAGAGATTGGAGACCAGAATTTTCAGAGCCTTCCCATTTTTCTTAACCGCTTCAGCAATTCCTGGAACCTGGAACACAGGGATAAGGGAGCTGTACAGGCTGCCGGGTGCCATGATCATGATATCAGCGTTTTCAATAAGATCAAAAACAGAAGATGAAACATCAGGCTCGCCGCAAAAATTGACAAAGACACGGTCTATAGGATAACCCCGATGGGTATGGCCAGATTTGTATTCTCCATTGACCTGGGCACCATTTGTATAACGCAGACTCAACTGGGCGGGAACAGAGGTACATGGCAAAACTGCAAGTTCATCTGCGCCAAGCAATACAGAGAGTTCTGCAATTCCTCGATAGAGATGTTTGCGGACCAGCATTGGCTCTGACGCCAATCTGACATTTTCATAACGATCAGGAATACGTTTATAAATAGATGCGGCAAGAATCAGGTTGCCAAGGCAATGTGGCCTGGAGAGGGTCTTGTGAAGCCGCCCATCGTCAAAAAGGTGAAAAATCCTCTTTTCAAGCCCTTCCTGTATTACCTTGGGAAGAATATTGCGCTCCACAAGACCGCAATCCCGTAGTATCTGCTGGGCATTCTCAGGTCGGGTAGAAAAGCGATAGTTAAAAATAGTTGCCAGGAGTGCTACAGTCCTTGTTGCCTCCGTCTCGGTCAGGCCATACAACTCCTGGAGCAAAGAAAGCTGAATAGAAGAAAGCAGCACATGCCGAATATCGCCAAGGGCTATCAAAGGAAGATCTTTCAACAATTCCCCGGTAGAACCACCGTCGTCAGTGACACAGACTATGGAGCGAGTGCGAGGAAACAGACTCTTCAGGCCTGAAAAAGGACTTTTGGACCAGGAACTCCTGCGGCTATCTCCTCCGACTATGGTAGAGAGGCCGGTTCCCCCCCCAAAAACCACAACATTGAGATCCTCTACCGGCTCCCTGGCCAGAGTATCTCTTAACTGCTGCAACCCATGAGCAGTTTCTGTCGGAAGTCCGGGCGGTACCCCAGAGAGGACCAATTCTACCAGTTTTTCACGCAGATCATTGTGAGGCAGGAGATCCAGTGGTGACAGCAGTTTTCCGCCAATCTGTTTCAGGCTGCGAGCAAGATCAGCTTCATGTATCTTTCTATGGAGTTGCAATAGAATGTCGTTTTGCAGGTTACGGTTTACGGCTTGCGGAAAAGAGTTCCTGCAAAGGCGAGATACAGAATCTAACCTCTTCAGGAACCGCTTTCAACGTTCAACTCTCTCTTAGAGCCCTGTGGCAATCATTTGTTTCTCAACCGCCTGTACTGACAGCTGCAAGGCCTCTTTTTCTTCTGCGGTCAATGCAAACTCAAGGATCCTCTCCACACCCTTTTCACCAATCACCACAGGAACCCCGAGGAAGTATCCGGAAACACCGAATTCTCCTTCCAAGTAGGCGGCACAGGGAAGAACTCTTTTGGAATCAGTAACCACGGCTTCTGCCATCTCCACGGCTGCAAGCCCTGGAGTATAAAAAGCAGAACCGGTCTTGAGGTGGTTAACGATCTCAATTCCACCTTTCTGTGTCCGTTCAACGATGGCATCAATTTGATCACGGGAAAGGAGATCAGTAATGGGCACACCGGCGACGTTGGCAAGGCGTACAAGAGGCATCATATTATCGCCATGAATTCCCATAACCAACGCATTGACATCTTTGGGAGCCACACCCAAGGCTTCGGCCAGGAAGGTTCGATAACGTGCAGAATCAAGTACTCCGGCCATACCAATCACCTTTTCCTTGGGATGTCCAGTTACCTTGAAAGCAGTATGAACCATTGCGTCAATGGGGTTAGTCACCACGATGAGAACACAGTCTGGTGAATGCTTGACTGCCTCTTCAGCACAGGCCTTCACAATAGCCACATTTTTTATGAGAAGATCATCACGCGACATACCTGGTTTGCGTGCCAATCCTGCCGAAATAATCACTACATCGGAATTTGCGGTATCAGCATAATCATTACTCCCCTTGACCGAGTAATAGAACCCCTCCACCGGGCCGGCCTGGAGAAGATCCAGGGCCTTTCCCTGAGGAATACCTTCCGCCACATCGAGTAAAACAATATCACCCAGATTTTTGACTGCAGCCCAATGGGCAGCTGTGGCTCCAACATTTCCAGCACCGATAATAGTGATTTTTTTTCTCATGCCTTTTCCTTTTTCACAATATAAATGTCACAGGCCCCAAACAGAGTACCAATATATTCGCCTCATCCAAAATTCATAGAACAAATCAGGTATTCGTGAGTTATGCCTTTCTGTTTATAATAAATTCTTCCACTCGTTCTAAATCCTCAGGGGTGTCAACCTCAATTGAATCATGAGCTGTCAAGACAACCTTGATCCTGTACCCGTATTCAAGGGCTCGCAACTGTTCCAGCTTTTCAAAACGCTCCCACTCTCCTTCTGGCAAGGCAACAAAGGTCAGCAGAAATCCTTTCCGATAGGCATAAAAGCCCAAGTGTTTGTAATAAGTAGGAACTATTTTTTCTTCTGGATTGCGCTGAAAGGGAATCGGCGATCTGGAGAAATAGAGGGCATTCATTTCATGATCAAAAACGGTTTTCACATGATTGGGATCATTGATTTCCTCAGGCCTTATGATCTTGTAAATGAGCGTGGCCATGGGCAGCGTAGGATCATCAAGCAGTGGTCTCGCCACCTGTTCAATGACTTGGGGCGCAAAAAGAGGTTGATCACCCTGAATATTCACGACCACGTCATGCTCGGAGATATTGAGCCGCTCGGCCGCCTCGGCAAGACGATCAGAACCTGAAACATGGTCGTTGCGGGTAAGAACATATTCTCCTCCAAAAGATGCCACGCAATCTGCGATACGCTGATCATCGGTTGCCACCACCACCCGACTCAGCAATTTAACGGCATGTGCCCGCTCCACGACATGCTGAATCATTGGCTTACCACCGATAGGGGCCAGCGGCTTCCCTTCAAAACGATTGGAGTGATACCGGGCTGGAATAATAGCCACCACTTCGATCTTCTCTTGTTTTCCTGTTTCCATCTGTTATCGTCATTGAGTTTTTGAGAATTCAGGATCGACCAGACTGCAAAAAGTATCCTCTGGGAGATCCCCTTTACCAGTCTGGAATCTATTAGCTTCTTGGTATATTGAACCTGTGACAATTGACTAGAAGTCTGTTTAGTTGTCAAGACACAAATTCCCCATATGCTTGTATAATTCCCCTCTTATAGGTATACAGAGATCACCTTTCCAATTCTTTTGTTTTCGAAATCTAACCTGCCAGCATTGAGAGCAGAAACAATTTATTACAACCGACGTTTCCAGATGAACTCCACCCACCGTTCACTCTCCCCAGCGAATCTTTCTCTTGCTGTTAGCTGGACCGAGAGAAACCCAGCTCTTCGGGAAAATGCCATCAGCCTGGCAAAAGAATTGCAACTAAGGATAATAGAACCTGCCAAGGAGCAGGAAAGTGACCTACTTCTCGTCTATACAGAAAGAGGTCTACAGCTCCAACTCAGAAGCAACATCCAGGGAACACTGCACGTAGACTTTCTTTCAGGGGCAATGACATATAGACGACTGCATGGAGGAGGCATCAAACAGCCTCTCGCCAGAGCCGTAGGCATCAAACCTGGGAAAAGGCCCTCCATCCTCGACGCCACCGCAGGACTTGGCAACGATTCCTTTCTTCTGGCAATACTTGGATGCAGGGTATGCATGGTGGAGCGCTCCCCTCTGCTGGCTGCACTGCTGCAAGACGGAATGAAAAGAGCAGCCTCCGACCAAGAGCTCCACGAAATCATAGCCACCAAACTTATCTTGCTCCAGGGTGATGCCAGAATGGTTTTAGAAACCCTGGAAGAAAAACCGGATACCATCTATATGGATCCTATGTATCCCCATCGACGAAAATCCGCACTCAACAGACAGGAGATGCGACTGATACGCTCGATAGTAGGCGCTGACGAAGACGCCGCTGAACTCCTGGAGCTGGCCCTTCTCCAGGCCAGGAAACGGGTAGTGGTAAAACGCCCCAAGGGTGCCCCCCGAATCAACGCCCAGGTCCCCACCCACATCATCAGCATGAAAAACAGCCGTTATGATGTCTACATGGTGTAGTGTCCAGTTGAGAGCAAGAAGATAGTAACAGCCCGAAGATTCCACCTTCTTCTTATTTTCTACTTATGATACTTTTCGCCGGCCTTGATGGTATAGGCGCGGTACAACTGTTCAAGAAGGAACAGGCGTACCATGTCATGGGTGAAGGTCATTCGCGAGAGTGAGAGACGAAAATCTGCCTGGCCAAGGACTTCAGAGGCATGTCCGGTGGGGCCTCCGATAAGAAAAGAAACCTGTTTTTTCCCCTCAATCTCCCAGCGGGAGAGGAGATCAGCCAGTTCCTCGGAACTCACCTGCCTTCCTTCACTATCCAACACCACTTTAACCGTTGCAGGAGATACTGCCTCAAGCAGGAGTCGCCCCTCTTCCTGTCGTTCCTGCTCTTCTGTCCACCCCTTCTTCTTTTTCAGCTTCAGAGCGGTTAACTGGATGCCGGTGTAATGTTTAAGTCGTCCGGCATACTCCTTGATCCCCTGTTCTATAAAGGAATCTTTGGTCTTGCCCAACAAAAGGAGTTCAAGCTTCATAGCCTCAGCAATGAATTTTGGCCTGTATTGCCATGAGCTTTTTCAGGAGACGACAGAAATCAGCATAGGATATCTGACGATTGATCCCGGGACAGGATTCACGAATCGTCTCGAAATTATCACTATCAGAGAGTATGGAGGGATGCAGCGGCCACTCTGCGCAACGCCAGGGGCGACCCGAATGAACCGTACAGCCATCTTCATAAAAGATACAATGCCCATCCACAATTTTCATCTGCACCACATTGCCGGTGACCCGCCAATATTTTTTACTGACCTCGGCCTCCGGTAGTCCCAGCGCCTCCACCATTCGTTTTTGATCATTCTCATCCAGAGAGACAGTTGTCTCCCCCTGGCAACAATAGCCGCATCGGGTACACTCGAAAATCTCTTTTAAATCAGTCATGATCCCTTGTTCAATAAATAAAAAAACTCAACAACTCAGGCGTTGCCGACAAAGTCACGATAGGTCGAAATATCTATACCATAGAGAGCCGCAGCCTGCTTCCATTTCATCTCATCCGGCACATCGAAGATGATGGAATCCTGAGCAGGAATGGTGAGCCAGCCCTGAGTCACAAGTTCCCTTTCCAACTGTCCCGGTCCCCATCCGGCATAGCCGACGATAAAAAGAAATTTTTCAGGTCCGCGCTGATAGGCAATATCTTCCAGCACCTTGTTTTCTCGGGACAAGTAGACAGTTGGACTGATCTCGAGCTGCTGTTCTGTGCTATAATCAGATTGGTAGAGAATGAAACCGGAGCTTGTCTCCACCGGTCCTCCCATGTATACGGGGGCTTTAGTGTCAGGTGGAACAGGGAGCCCGTTGGTCAGAAGTACTTCTTCAAAAGTCAATCGGGGATTTGGTTTGTTAATGGCTACCCCCATTGCCCCCTCATGATTATGAGCACAGATATAGATCACCTGTTCAGCAAAACGAGGGTCCGGCATCTGTGGTGTGGAAAGGAGAAAAGAGCCGGTTAATGACTCTATTAGTAAATTTTCTTTATAATTCATCTAGTATTCCGATAATAACGACCCATGATCTTTTTTTAAAAAAGTACAATAGCAAATATGTTCTAGAAGCGTCAAGCAGACTCACCAATGATACAATCTTCTTTTAATTACAATAAAAATCCCGTCTCATTCCTACTTTACCCTATATTTTCCTGCACAAATTTGATACCCTTATACTAAGCAGTCTCACCCTTACTTCTTAATTAAATGTCTTATCCTTACAGGTAGATATGAACGAACAAATAGATCGTCTGCTTCGCGCAGAACATTATGATCCTTTTCAGGTCCTCGGTGTCCATTTTACCGGGAAAGACAACAATACTGTTATCATTCGCTGCTTTCAGCCCCATGCCAAGAATGTTGATCTTTTGATTGACAATCAAGTCATCCCCATGGAGAAGGTCCGAAACGAAGGACTGTTTGCAAGCTCTCTTGACAGAAAAAAAGTCACAGACAAAAACCTTGATCCCTACAATTATCAGTACAAAGTGACCTACTATGATGGGGCGGTGCAAACAATCAATGACCCCTATCGTTTTTTACCGGTCCTTGGCGAACAAGACCAGTTTCTTTTTAATTTCGGCACGAACTACGAACTCTATAAACACATGGGAGCCCACCCAGGCAATTATTCTCACATCGAAGGGACCATCTTCCGTGTCTGGGCACCATCCGCCACCCGAGTATCAATCCTCGGAAATTTCAACGGCTGGGACGGCAGAATCCACCCCATGCGTAACCTGGGAAGCTCCGGGATATGGGAACTGTTCCTTCCCGGTATCAAAGAAAACGAACTCTATAAATTTGAAATCCGAACACAACGGGGAAGAATACTTGTCAAATCGGACCCCTTCCAATTTTGGGGAGAAATCCGTCCCAAAACAGCTTCTGCAGTACACTATCTCAATCATTACCAGTGGAATGATCAAGCATGGCAGGAATCCAAGCAAAAGATCGCCCCCTATGACTCCCCAATGGCGATCTACGAGCTCCATCCCGGTTCCTGGCAACGGGATCCTTCTCATCCTGAACGTTTTCTGACCTTCAAAGAACTTACCGAAAAATTGATTCCCTATGTCAAGAAATTAGGATTTACCCATATCGAGTTACTCCCGGTCATGGAACACCCTCTGGATGAATCCTGGGGATACCAGATTACCGGTCCTTTCAGCATGACAAGCAGGTATGGAACCCCTGAAGATTTCATGTATTTTGTTGATGCCTGCCACCAGGCAGATATCGCAGTCATCCTTGACTGGGTTCCAGCCCATTTTCCAAAAGATGGACACAGCTTAGCGCGATTTGACGGAACCGCTCTCTTTGAACATGAAGATCCCAGACAGGGTGCACATCCTGAGTGGGGAACTTTTATCTACAATTATGGTCGGAGAGAGGTAAGCAACTTTCTCATTGCCAACGCCCTTTTCTGGCTGGACATATACCATATCGATGGCCTGCGGGTTGATGCCGTTGCCTCCATGCTTTATCTCGACTATTCACGCAAGGAGGGAGAATGGCTCCCCAATGCCTATGGAGGGAGAGAAAACCTGGAGGCCATTGAATTCATCAGGCATCTCAACTCCATCATCTATGACAAATATCCTGGAACCCTGATGATTGCAGAGGAATCCACCAGTTTTTATGGGGTTTCCAAACCGGCCGATGCCGGTGGCCTCGGTTTCGGTTTTAAATGGAATATGGGCTGGATGAATGATATCCTGAACTATTTCCAGCAAGACCCTCTCTATCGAAAATATCACCACAACAGTCTCACCTTTTCGATCATGTACGCCTTTTCTGAAAACTTCATCCTCCCTATGTCTCACGATGAAGTGGTTCATGGTAAAAAATCGCTCTTGGACAAGATGCCGGGCGATCTCTGGCAAAAATTTGCCAACCTTCGGCTCCTGCTCCTGACCATGTGGATGCATCCAGGGAAAAAATTACTCTTTATGGGAGGAGAATTCGGTCAATGGAGCGAATGGAACTGCAAACAGAGTCTGGATTTTCATCTCCTCGAAGAAAATGAAATGCATGCAGAACTCTTAAATTTTGTGCAGGATCTCAACAGAATCTATAGTGAAAACGCCAGCCTCTGGGAACAGGATTTCAGCCCCGAGGGATTTCAATGGTTGAATCTCGATGATCGAGAAAACTCGATCATCTCATTTGCGCGCTATGCAAAAGATCGAAAAGATCACCTGGTGTGCCTGCTTAATTTTACCCCGCAGACCTTTTATGATTACAAAATGGGGCTGCCCACCGATTCGAATTATGAACAGATTTTCTGTTCTGATCACAGTCGATTTGGTGGCAGCAATGCGACCAACACAACTATCTACAAAGCCATTGCCAAGCCTTTTGCCCAGGCACCGTATCATGCCCATGTCACGGTGCCACCTCTTGCCGGGATCATTTTAAAACCCTGCTGAACAATAATGAATAATACGGAAGTCGTCATGTCACACCAACACCCTACCCAATGCACCGGAGATAAAAAAAAACAGGCCCTGGCCGAACTCGCAGAGCTTATCAAAAGACATCCTGAGAAGAGTAGAAAGGCCCTTCTCCAACACGTAGAAGTAAAATATGACCTGACCCCAAAAGAATGCGAATTTCTCAATAATAATTTTTAGGGTCAGGCAACACCCAGAAGTTTATCCGTGAATAGGCATTTTATCCAAAATTGAGGCACGCCTGACAAACACAAGCAGCCATACGGTCACTTTTGCGAGCAGTATTTTTTAGAAACAACGAAGAGTTCGGAGAAAAGGGCATTCTCGGACAGGCTCCCGCCAGTTTCCCTCTTGCCAGTAGCAACAACACTGGTTACTTTTTCAGCCATATGTGAAAAAGAGACAACTCTTGGGAACTCTTGAATACGCAACAAAGGGGAATTTATGGATGCATATCAGCAGTTAATCACGACCATTGCCTTGACCATGGGAACGGCATGGGCAGCCGGAATTAATCTCTATGCAACCATTGCCGTCCTGGGATATCTCGGTCTGAGCGGTAACGTTGTTTTGCCAGAGCAACTCTTGGTGCTTCAGGATCCAATGGTGATAGGTGCAGCAGCATTCATGTACCTGATTGAGTTCTTTGTCGATAAAACACCAGGAGTAGACACCGGCTGGGATACTATTCATTCTTTTATCCGCATTCCCGCAGGAGTTCTGCTCGCCGCCGGGGCAGTGGGAGAGGTTAATCCAAGCATGGTTGTTGTTGCAGGCATCCTTGGAGGAGGAGTAGCTGCCACAACTCATGCAATCAAGGCAGGCAGCAGAGTTCTGATCAACACCTCCCCAGAACCCTTTACGAACTGGACGGCCTCTGTTCTCGAAGATATTACCGTGGTTACCGGATTATGGGCAGCCTTACATTACCCTTTAGCCTTTCTCCTCTTCTTTATCGTTTTTTTACTGGCTGCCGCCTGGATCCTGCCAAAAATATGGACAGGAATAAAGACTGTTTTTCAAAGACTGATTGCCCTTTTTTCAGGGCAGACCCCGCCGCCAAGGCCTGATGGCGGCAAAACAAAAGCAAAAGAACTCCCCTTATCCTGAAAAGAATAAATTGTGGAACTCAATGATGGCAATCATAACAGGATCAGCAGGGAATTCGGACAATCACTGAAGTTCCCTGCCCCTCTTGGGATACGATTTTGATACTCCCGCCATGCTCTTCAACAATTTTGGCCGACATGGCAAGCCCTAAACCGGTACCCTCAGGTTTCGAGGTATAATAGGGATCAAACACCCTGTCGAGACTTTCAGATGCTATCCCACAACCGGTATCACTGATTTTAATCTCTACCATAGCCCCTGCCGCTTCCGCTTCTACCGTCAACCCCCCCCCTTGTTCCATTGCCTGGATACCGTTCAGAAAAAGATTGAGGAAGACCTGATTCAATTTATCCTCGTCGGCAAGGACCTTCGGCAAGGACTCTTGACAGGATGAAACGACCTCTACTCCTGCCGCCTCGGCGTCAATGCGAATCAAGGAGACGGCCTTCTGCAATAGCTGCTGCAGATCAACCGTCTCCTTCAACAGTTTCTGGGGCCGTGCATAGTCCAACAATTCGCAGATACTTCTATTGAGACGCTCCACCTCCTGAACCAAGATATCGGCGGTTTCAGTATCACTGTTTTTTCCTATAAACCTGGATCGCAAAAGGAGGGCAAGCCCTTTGATCGAACTCAATGGATTCCGCAATTCATGGGCAACTCCCGCTGCCATCTTTCCCAGGGCAGCTAGACGCTCACTTCTCCGCAACTCCTCCTCAAGCTTTTTCACCTGGCTGAGATCCTGTATCACCAAGAGAGTGCCCACAAATTTATCATCTCTATCAATAATAGCTACGCGATTAAGATGCAGGGTACGGGACACTCCTTTTTCCAGAACAATCTGAATCTCTTTTTGAAAAGGGATCCCCGGATGTACGCCTTCTGCCTCAAAGGCCTCTCCTAATTCTGGAGTCAGAACAACACCGGGATCTCCACCAAGGGCCTTTTTCTCGGGAATACCTGTCAGCTCCTGAGAAAACTGATTATAGAGGACTATCCGTCCTGCATTGTTAGTAGCAATAAGCCCTACTGGTAAAGAGGATATAAGAATATCCCGGAAGGCTTCTACCCGCCTTAATCTGGACTGGGAGCCTTTCAGGCCTTCCAATGTCAATATTGAAAGCCAGCCGCCAACTCCGACCAGGAGAAGGACGATAGAAAGAATGACTATTTCAAGCTTTTTTCGCCCTAGAGATTTGTTGAATTGATCAAGATCCAATTCTACCAGGATAAAAATTTTTTTCTTATTGAGTTTTTCAAGTTGAACAATCCAGACCGGATTCAAGGCCTGGTGCTGCTTCATCCTGTCAAACATCTGCCCCCCCCTGTGCTGACTGAGCATACGTTGACCAAAATTCTTTAAAAATTCTTTTCCCAAAGGAGAAAACAAAGCAGCGATCTGAAAAACCGTTCTTCCTTCGTCTTCACCGATGCGATAATGAAACGTTCCGCTATCAGGAGTGTCGCCATAGAGAGTGGAGAGAAAATTACGAGTCTGCTCTGAGACCAAACGACCACACTCGACAGGTGTAGAGCAGGCCTGGATAATCCCTTTTGCATCCACCAGAGCCAGAAAACGAACGCCGGGATGTTCAGAAGCATGTTCTAAGACCCGCTGTACATGTTCGGGCCACAGATTAAGGATATCCTGACCTGCCCGCAGTCCGTTAATAAGTGAACTCCTGGCACTGGAGGAGACAAAGCGTATGAGGGTTGTCCCTTTCTCCAGGAGAATATCGGTCATCAGGGCCTTATCACGCCGGTAGTTATTAACGGCAAAAACTCCAATGATCAGGGCAAGCAGACCACAGGCGGCAGCCAGCACCCAGGGAGAAACATGGGCCAGTCGTTGTTGCTTTATGATACGCATACAATCGGTGCTGGAAGCGGATTAACAATTTTTTCAAGAAGCACCCTGGTAATCATGTAGGTGGGGGCGATGCCCTCAACCCCCATGGAGCCAGAGGCCAGAGTCTGTCCACTATAGAGCGGATTGTCCGAGGCATAATATGCATATCTGGTCTTTACCTTTCTTGAAATATGGCCCTGTATAATTGCAGCACTGATAGCCCGTTGAAAATGTCCCCCTTCCATTTCCAGTCCAATGGCCTTCCAGTTAGAGGTATGGAATTTTGCAAGGACATCTCGATTCTGAAGAGATGTCCCCAGAACCGTGACCATAGGACCTACGTGAATAGGATACCCCTCATCAAAATCTTTGACATCAAGATCATTGTCGACAATATAATTATTGGTCGTTCCCTCCATGACATGCGCTGTGGCAAGCATAATATCCCCTTTCTTCCCCGGCAGTGTTCCAGCCTTGCCCATCACACTGATAGATACAATGTTGAAAACCACAGTCTTTTCCTCAATTCGATAGGGACAGAGCAGTTCATCAAAGATATCAAACGCCTGGGTTCCAAAGGCATAATCAATGACCAGGATAACAGGCTTTTCCTTTTCCAGGTAGCTGAAGTCACAGCGAATGCTTTCATGGAGATTGAAGGGTATGTTTTTGGTGGTATCGATAACCATAATATCGATGGTGGATTCTGTGAGGTCCACAAGAGAACTGAAGCCAAAATCTGCCGCATAGAGTTTGATCTCCTTGTCAATATCTCGAATATCCGAGATCATATCATAGAGATCGCTGGGAACATTCCTGCTGTTGGTCTTGAGATAGCCAGCCCCATAAAAAATATTTCTCATCGAATGCATATTCGCACTGACAACATGAATCGGCCTGTCCTGTAATCCACGATCACAGAGGTGCTGTTTAACATTCTTTGCCCACAGCGAAGCATATTTATGATGCCCTATCATCTCCTGCAGGGAAGGCGTAAAATAAACAGTAAGCAGATTATCACTGGATTTCGCTTCCTCGATTATCTTTTGCCCCATGGAATGGATAATTGAAAACAATCCATTATTACTATTTTCTTTTTTATTATGATGCAGCTCAAGATATTCATAAGTGTCCCTGGTCTCACGATAGGTTCTCCCTAGAATGATACAAAGATTCCAGATGGCCTGATCCAGTTCAGCGCCTTCCAACAGATGTTGCTGGTTGGCAGCATGTTGAAGATCATGCCATTCAGAACAGGTTTCACCTTCCTTATTACAAATCTGGCCATGAATCTTTTGCGCCTCAATATTGAGAAATGTAATATGTGTAAGAATATCATACACTTCAGTCAATCCACGACTAATAACAAAACAAATTTCTTTCTCAGAGACTATATAAGATTGCCTCCTTCTCTTGAGCGGGGTAACTTTTTCAAAAGAGGTATCGTGAAAATCTTCATCAGCCGTTAATATAATACGATTAGAATTTTCTATCCCCCTGGGCATCCGATCCATGACATACTCTAACCCTTTAAGTTCCACTATCCGTGAATCACTCATCGTTCCGTATATCTCAGGGTTAAAGAGCTTCAATGACTCTGCCAGCTTTTCGCCGGATTTCCCCGAAGGTTTATAGTATCCACGTAAAATAAGAGCATCGGCCATTGTTTTAAAGGTCCGTATTGCCAATCGTGCCCGCTGTGACTTTGAAAGTTCTTCCATAGTAAGCTCCAGTAACAAAACCATTGATTTTTTCCACAATAGCTAATCAATCTATTGTATCTATATGGTAACGTATTACAACTGAGGCTTCCATGAATCTTTTCTAAGAGATGAAATGAAAAGGGGGCACTGAAGAAGAAATGAAAACAGCCAAGGACGGGGAAGAGGAGATAAAAAAAAGGGGGTAAACCGGCCAACGGTTTCCCCCCTTTTTACAACAGACAATAACTCTGTCTTAAATCATATTTTACTCACGTTAGCTGCAGCAGGGCCCTTAGGACCTTCAGTGATTTCAAACTGTACTCTGTCGCCTTCATTCAAGGTTTTAAAACCATCTGAAACAATAGCTGAGTAGTGAACAAATACATCTTTTCCACCATCCTGCTCCAGAAAACCGAATCCTTTTGCCTCATTAAACCATTTAACTGTGCCTTCTAACATAATAAACCTTGAACTCCTCAGTACTGATCAACTACGTGATCATGCTTTTTTCTTTTGTACAGTAACAAAATTCTTGCTGAAACCACAAGAAAGAACAATTAATCAATTAGTTGAAAATTGCAACCCTTTGTACCATACAATTTATACGTATTTATATAATACTAGAGGTAATTAAAAAAAACCAGAAAAAAACACCCGCCAACTGAGTTATTTTTTTCTGATATAAAAACAAAAGGATACAAGTCTTTTCATATCAGTATCTCCAGAGAAATGTCCACGCCAGCAGCAACTAATTATTTTTTTTCTGCCAGTCGTAAAAGAGCAGGTTCATAGTCTTCCGGAGCCTGAAAGCCGAGAAGAGTCAAAACAGTTGCCGCCACGTTGGCAAGCCCGGGTTTCTCCACTTCAGTCAAAGTAAATACATTAACCTTACTGAAATTCTGGACAACAAATGGGACAGGATTTGTTGTATGGGCAACCATTGCTGTTCGTACTCCTTTTTTCTCAGTCCACATACAGTCAGCATTGCCATGGTCAGCGGTGATTACAGCAATCCCTTCAGCCTTCTTTATTACCGGAAGGAGTCGTCGCAGCATCAGATCAACAGTTTCCACAGCAATGCGCACAGATATTGGAACACCGGTATGACCAACCATATCGCCGTTGGCATAATTTAAACGGATAAATTTATACTGCCTGCTTTCAATGGCCCCTATCACATAATCGGTAATCTCTGCTGCCTTCATCCAGGGACGAAGATCAAAAGTGATCCTGTCAGATTCTATTTCAACATATTTTTCAAGCTCTTCATCAATATATCCAGATTTGTTGCCATTCCAGAAATAGGTAACATGACCGAACTTCTGAGTCTCTGATATGGCACAGGAGGTGACCCCTGTAACACAAAGATATTCTCCAAGGGTGCGACTGATAAAGGGCGGTTCCACCAGATAATGCGTGGGAATCATGGCATCACCATCATACTGCATGATGCCGCAATAAAAGACATCGGGCGTTCGCTCTCTGTCAAACTCCTTGAAATCCGATTCATCAAAGGCCCTGGAAAGCTCTATGGCTCTATCACCACGAAAATTAAAGAAGATTACCGCATCGCCATCTTCAATGGTTCCCACCGCTTTGCCATCACGTTCAACAACAAAACTGTCCATGTATTGATCAGTAATATCCTGATCTTCTTCGTAATAGGTCCTAATCGCCTCACACGCAGAAAAAAATCTTCTCCCCTTGCCGAGAACATGAGTACGCCACCCCTTTTCAACAATCCGCCAATCGGCCTCATACCTATCCATGGTGACATTCATGCGTCCGCCACCGGAAGCCATACAATAATCCCTGCCATCCCGGGACATGGTGCGCAGTTTTTCTTCTAAGGGCTCAAAATAATCCAGAGCTGTCTTTGGTCCCACATCCCTTCCATCCAGGAGTCCGTGAACCCGGACCCTTGTTATCCCATTTTTCAGGCACTCATCCAGCATCCTGTTCAACTGCTCCACATGACTATGGACATTCCCATCTGAGATCATACCGATAAAATGGAGAGTTCCTCCATTTTCTGTTCTCTGCATGGCTGCCTGCCAGGCCTCTCCCTGAAAAATCGTGCCGGAGCGCAGCGCCTCGTTTACCAGTTTTGCCCCCTGGGAGAAAATCCTTCCCGCACCAAGGGCATTATGTCCGACTTCGGAATTCCCCATGTCCGTATCAGAAGGCAGTCCTACTGCAAAGCCATGTGCCTTTAACTGGGTGACCAGATCTCCCTGTAACAACTCATCAAGGACGGGGGTATAAGCCATGTGTACCCCATTGCTTTCATTGTGAGGGCCTATCCCCACGCCATCCATAACTATCACGACAACAGGACCGGGGAAAACGTTGTAGCCGGGGAGTGAACGAAGTGACAAATCAGACATAAATATTCCTCATTAATGATTACGTTGGAAGACAGATTCTAGTTACAACAAAGAGAATGTATGTATTTTTCTTCCCCTTTGCACTGTATATCTCCTCTTTCACATTGTCATTGTCCAGTACTCGGGTGTACTCAACACTTAAAGGAGAGGGTGACTTAATTTATTTTTCTCCGAACCAAGAACTAAGGGAAAAAATTCCCAGCAAGTAGTGAACAGCTCTAAATACTTATTGCAACTCAGCTGATTGTTTAAAAAATAAATATCCTGCTGTGTTAATCAACAGAAAAGAAGCGCAAAAGAATCTTGATATATCATTGCTGGCTACTGTGCTTAGCAGTTACTGGTCAAGGCAGCATAACAAGCAGTGCTTGAGGGGGTATTATCCAGCGAGACATGAAATGAAAGAAATGAAACAACGGAGAAGATATCGTGCCGCGAATGCTTAGACTCTCACCATTCGACATCTATCCCAATTCTGACGGCAGTCAGTTCTTTAAATCCCAAGAGCTCTTTTTGGACGGGGAGTGCGCGAAGCGACAAACCAGACATAGCCAATCCGTTAACGTGTTAAAACTGCGGTATCTTCAAAAACAATTTCCATCTCAGCAAGATCTATTTCGGTGAGATTAAAATGATGCGTTTCTTCCAATACAGAAACCATCAAGGTTGGATCCTTACGCAAACCGATACCTACCTTATTGCACATCATATTGGCAATACGCACCAACATAAGCAACTCATTTGCCTCATCATAGTGATCTTTATGATGATCCCGGGCTACAACACAATAGGATTCAGGCATATTCCACAGCTTCATAAGATAGTAGCCCTGCGTTTCATGTAACGACGTCATCGCTTCCATAAGAAGCGCATCGGTTATAGGAAATTTAGGATCTTTCTTCCTCAATTGCTCAACGACCATCAGGACTAACAGTTTTCCAACATCATGAAACAACCCGGCAAAAAAGGAATGACTTTCCAGGTTATCGAGTTTGCAACGTTTTGTTAACCATCTTGCTCCCAGAGCACAACCGACTGAATGCTGCCAGAGCTTGCGCATCACCAGATTAAGCCTATTGTTGCCACTGCGGAACTGATTCTTTGAGGCAACAAGGAGACTGATACGACCGACCTCACGCATTCCCAATCTTACAATTGCTGCCCTAACAGTTTTTACTTCAACAAGTCCTTTATAAAAAGAGGAATTAGCCATCTGCAAGACCAGACTTGAAAGAGACTGATCTGTGACAATAACATTTTCCAACACCCGTGTATCTGGCTCTTTTTTTACCAATTCCTGCTGCACCTTCATGGCTGCAGAATTAAAGACTGGCAGAACAACATTCCCTTGTTCAATATGTTTTTTGATCACTTCAATAAATGAATTCTGCTGCTCCATCTCATTCTCCAGAAAGACGTCGTATTTCAATAAGCGGGCGTGGTATGCTGAGTTTTGGCAAACAGCGCAGTAATTCATCGACACTTGTAATACCATTAGCCGCCTTTAAAAGACCATCTTCTAAAAGGGTGACCAACCCGGAATGCTCAATACTGAGCTGACGAATCTCATGACTTGTTTTTTGTTGCAAAACAGCGTCTCTGACAAGCTCATTCAAGATCAGCAACTCAAAAACGCCGACACGCCCTCTGTATCCCGTTTGTTTACATTCATCGCACCCCCGTCCCTTGGTAAATGTTGCCCCATACAGATCAGAAGGATTACAACCAAGACGCTTTAACTGCTGCGGTGTCAACTTCATCTCGGTTGCACAGGAGGGACAGACCCGGCGCAATAAACGCTGGGCGAGCACACTTACAATTGTGGAAGAGATGAGAAAGGGAGCGATATTCATATTCAACAAACGGATAAGCGCGCCGATACTATCTTCTGTATGAAATGTAGTAAGCACCTTATGACCAGTCAGAGCTGACTGCATAGCCATTTCAGCCGAGGCAAAATCACGTATCTCGCCAATAAATATAACGTCTGGGTCCTGACGGACAATATGACGCAGTGTTTCTTCAAAAGTAAGATTTATTTTCGGATCAATGGAGCATTGGGAAATACCATCCATCACATACTCCACCGGTTCCTCCGCGGTGATAATACTGATTTGGGGATTTTTAATGTGGTTTATGCAACTGTAGACAGTGGATGTCTTCCCGGATCCGGTAGGACCAGTGACCAGTAAGACACCACTGGGCTGATACACTGCATCTTCAAGGAACTTGGACAGTATATTGGGGGCCATACCAATTGAATGGATATCCACCAGTTCCTTTTTCTGCTTCAACAGTCGCATCACGATTTTTTCGCCATGCACAGTCACATAGAAGGAGACCCTGACATCAATCTTTCCCTCATCATATTCGAAAAGAATTCTCCCCCCCTGATGCCTTCGTTTTTCAGCAATGTCTGCCTCACACATGATCTTAATTCGACTTGTCAGTGCCGGAATAATTTCAGGAGAGTAATCCTTATAATGACGTAAGACACCATCCTCACGAAAACGGATTTGGAGGCGATCAACAAAAGGTTCGATATGCACATCACTGGCATCGCTTTTCAAAGCAGAAAGAAGAATGCTGTTGGCAATCCCAACAACCGTCTTGGTATCGACATTAATTTTCTGGCCAGACTGTAAATTGGCTAACAGCTTAATGGTATCATGCAGCGCCTTTTTCTCCCCTATGGCAAATCTGAAATCAGGCCCGAGGCATTTCCTGGCGACATTGATACTGTTTTTATCAAGGGGATCACTAAAGGCCACCAATTGAGAATCATCATCTGTCAAAATGGGAACAAAATTATACTCCATTGCCACTCGCAGTGGAATTCGCTTAAACTGTTTTTTGTCCACCACCGACACATTGACATCTATCAAAGGAAAGCCAAGCTGAATAGAGAGAATCCGGTTAAAGAGTTTTTCTTCGATAAAATTGTATTTTATCAGTATCTCCCCGATTTTAAGATCCTTTTCTTTCTCTTTTTGAATATTAAAGGCCGCTGTTAAATCACTTTCTGAAAGATAGCCAAGCTCGACCAGCAAATCCCCAATACGGATGCATGAGCCCCTGTCCAGCATTGCCTTACGAATTGTCTCATCCGATATTACGTTTAGATCCTTGAGGACATTTAAGAGAGGAACTGGTGTGGAAAGTTTACTGCGAATGCGCTCAGCATGAAGTATCTGCTTACTATCCAGCAAATTTAAGCTGAGGAGAAGTTTTACAATTCCCCCGTAGTTATCCATCTTACTGTTTTCCATTATTTTCTAGATCTAAAATGCTATGTTTAATAGAGAAGGGGCAACAGGGAATAATCAAGATCGCAGAAACAATTAAATGGAACTTCTTATCATAACAATAAAGAAGCCACCCAGAGAGCGCAACACAACCTATTGACCTTATCACCCGACCACCCCTTACTGTAATACCATGTTTCGTTATAAAAACATCATATCACCAGACGCCACCCAATTATTCTTCAACTCTCTGTAATTAAATCATAAAAACATAATTCCAAGAACCATTCATCCTCATACTACACTCACAACTCAATGAACTCAATGAACTCAAAGAAGAATCTGCAAAATCCGAAAAAAGAAAAAATCAGGACCGAGACCTCATCTTTCCGCACTCAAGAGTATACTCCAGGTTACCTGATTAAGGCGACACAATCTACCTCAAACGCTCAAATCTCTTGCTTGAGCCTGCAAAGATAAGATCATCGTACATCTACCAGCTGTGGTAACCAAGAAAGCTGTCCTCAATACATCGCAATACCCGGGATCCAGTCGGACTGAGACATAACTCCGACAGACTCCTGGACGCATTACAGAGTAATGCAAAATGAATTTGCCCAGTACCAGAAAACAACTCTGCTTTTAATAAGAACTTTCGGAGCAATATTGGAGAATTTCATCCGTCACCCCATCTATCCCCCTGCCTCCCATCTGGATCTCGACATCGGCAACGCCCCTGTACAAGGGTAATCGCTCAGCAAAGAGTGCTTCAGCCTTTTTCAGATCCTGAAGCAAGGGGCGTTTTCTGATTTTTCTGGCTGCTTTGGGATGGGCATGAATTGCCTGGAGTATCTGGTCGAACTCCGAGTGCAGATAGACCACGGTCCCAATTCTACCAATATGAGGGACCTTGAAAAAACCACCGCCAGTTGAAATGATGGTATCGCGCACCCCTTCTGCCAGCCACTTCGCCACAATCTGTTCCAATTTTCTGAACCTTGGTTCCCCCTGGGTCTTAAAAATCTTTTTGACCTTCATATTGGTGAAACTCTCAATGAGATCGTCACAATCCACAGCAAAATGACCAGTTTTTTCAGCAAGCATCCTGGCAGTTCTCCCCTTCCCCACACCCATAAATCCAACAAGCACTATATTACCTGTCATATCTTCTCCCTGACCTCCTCTAACCTCTTAGAAAATCCACTGTTTATATTGCTCTCTACACCTCTCCCACTCAAAACGACGGGTCAGGGTATAAACCACATCATCTCCCAGGCGAACAGGCTGAACAAGTAATTCTTCAAGCCTGCCTGCCAACTCCCCAGGACCATAGAGAAAGGCATCATCATAAAGTTCCGGATAGGAGAGGGCCGCCGGCAACAATGGATAACAGCCTGCCCGAATAGCCTCGAGAACGGCAATACCGTAGAATTCATGCCTGGCAGTTGAAATAACGATGTCCCCCATGCTGAGGAGTTGCCCATAACGATCTTTGCTTTCAGTATAACCAAAATGGATAATTTCCTTTGCCAATTGTTCACGTGCCTGGACAAAGGAATGCGGGACCTTGGTAAATGACTGCCCCAGGACAACAAGACGGAAAGCTACTCCTTTTTCCTGGAGCAGAGAAAGGGCGTTAAAAAAGAGATCAGGCCCTTTATCATGCTCCCAGCGATGATTCCAGACAATGACCGGAGGGCCTGGTTCTCTTTTCTTTTTTTCAACTCGATCCACAGAGGAGTAGTCCATTCCCGGATAGAGGACAACACTCTTTTCCCTGATGCGGCCAATACAGTCATCAAGTTCCATATCAGCAGCCTTTTTGAGGTATGCCTGAATACCCGCAAGAAAGGTCTCCCGATTGAATTGAGAATTAAAGGCACAGCGGTCCGTGGCCAACGCTGTGGTAAAATTAATAAATGCAAATTGTTGCATACTCTTATCAGCGAACTGGTTGGGATAGGCAAACTGATTTTCATGAAAATAGGTGCAAAACAGAGCCTTGTGATTCCATCCGCAAACAGTGGCCAGCAGAGCACGCAAGAGAGCAACATCGACAAAAGAGGAACAGAGCACTGTATCAAAAAAACGTTCCCGCTCTGGCAACAGGTTAAGCTGCTTCACAAACCAGGGCGCCGAGAGCTGCATACGCATCTTCCATTTACGGGCCGGAAGGGTCAACAGGATATAATCAGCCGTTACCGTCCGCTGCAGTCCCTGAAGAAAAATCTTATGGGACCCTCCATAATAGGGTTCAAGAATGAGGATTCGTTTCATTTTTTTGCTGTCCCTTCACTTCATCTGCAAGGTAACTGCTAAACGGCCTGACCTCGCTGATCCGGTAGCCACACCCTGGGGGGACACTCCCCCCACAGAAATGGAGGGTCTTATCTGGAAAATTTTTACAGAGAGAGAGTCTCTTTTCATGATTCCAACATAGCCCGTTATCCCCCAGCCAACTGCAGGCAAACTGGAGATAGCCCTGCTGGTCTTTCCCAGTGATCCGGAAACGTTCATATTCCGGATAGAGAAGAACCACCTCTTGAAAATCCATTGGCGAACGTAACCAGCCATGAGTACCTTCCAGGTTAATTTTCCGGCAGCAGTTTCCACAACAGTGGCAAGCGCCGGTAACAAGCAGTTCTTTCCCCATGATCTGTAAACGCAGATATCGAATCAGTCCCATAAAGGAATACGTAGAAAGAAGTTTAACGAGGTGCAACATGCTCAACCCGTATTACCCAGAATGGTCTGATAGCCCAGGAAAAAAAATGTGTAAGAGAAGACTTTCGGCAGATTCCATTTTCTGATACAAAGAGAGAGTTCACCAGATGCTATACACTTTGGTTACATTCAGGGCCGCACGAAGTTACCTGAGGTACTGAAAAACTCTCACAATAAACGATACCATCGCTGGAGACAAGCAGATGTGGCATTCAAAAGATGTTTATTACCTCTCAGGAAGTACAGGCATACTGGCTGAAGATCTCGGCAAGGCACTGCTTTGCCAGTTTCCGGAAATCAGTTTCAATGCAGAAAAGATACCCTTTATCCGAAGCGAAGAAGATGCCCGCAAGGCCTTAAAATATATCCTCTCTAAATCTTCCGCTCGCTGCCCCCTTATCTTTTCAACCATCATGAACAAGCATCTCATTGAGATCCTCGATGCTCCTGAGGTGGAATTTTTCAATGTCTGCGACAGTTACCTGGAACGTATGGAAAACATCCTCGAAGCGGTTCCCTTGCGGGTATCTGGATTTTCACGACATCTCGACGATACGACCATGGCCAAACGAGTCAGTGCAATTCAGTACTGTATTTCCCATGATGACGGGACCCGCCTCAAAGACTATGACGAGGCCGAGGTTATCCTCCTGGGAGTCTCTCGTTCTGGAAAGACACCTATCTCTGTGTACCTGGCCACCCAGATGGGGATAAAGGCGGCAAACTACCCCCTCGTTGCCGAAGACCTTGACGCCCACCGGCTGCCATCGGACATCATACGCAACAAGGCCAGGGCCATCGGCCTCTCCACTACTCCGGAAACGCTCCATTTACTGAGGGAAAATCGCTACAAGGGAAGCACATATGCCCAGCTGAACACCTGTGCCGGAGAACTGCGCCAAGCCAATCAGATCTTTCTCAACTATAATATACCGATTATTGTCTCAAATGGCAGTTCGATCGAAGAAACAGCAACCCAAGTGGCCCAGCAGATGTCGCTGAAACGTTTTCCACTTCTGTAACCTCCTCCAGAGGACAATCCAATGCCATTCTTTGACAACATCCCCCTTTCGGTACTCATTGTCTTGTGCCTTCTTCTTGGTCTTGCCCCCTTTGTCCCCGAACCCCACATCGTCGAGAAGCTGCGCATGCTCAGCCAGGGAAGCTTACGCAAACCCATTGACATTTTTGATCTCTTCTACCATGCTGCACCCTTTGTCCTGCTTGTATTCAAACTCATTCGTCTGAAAAGAGGAGGAACAAACCAATGACCAGTGGAACACTCTGCCCCTGCGGCAGCAAGAAACCGTTTGCGTCCTGTTGTGCCCCGATCCTGAAAGATCACAGGAAGGCCATTACTGCTGAACAGCTCATGCGTTCCCGCTATAGTGCCTACACCCTGGCCAAAAACGAATATCTCATAACGACCTGGGCAACGGAAACCCGTCCCGACAGTCTGGATCTGGATCTGGACGACACTAGCATCAAATGGCTTGAGCTTGAGATAGAAGAATGCGAAGGGGGGGAAACAGGGGACGAAAAAGGAACTGTGACCTTTACTGCCCGTTTTCTCAGTTCCGGTCATCTCTGCCAGCTCCATGAAAAAAGCAGATTTGTCCGTCGCCAGAATCTCTGGTACTACTTGGATGGGGAAACTCACTCCACGACTGCGAAAGTCGGCAGAAATTCCCCCTGTCCCTGCGGCTCAGAGAAAAAATATAAAAAATGCTGTTTTGCCAGCCAAAAAGGCTGAAGAGTAACAGCCAAGAGACACATAATTCCGCTTCGTCCTTCACCCCTCCCCCTTCAGCCTCTCTCTTCTATTCCGGAATGGAAGGCATGACCGCAAACTTTGGTTCGTGCAGGGGGAGGAGGATATCAGCTTCCTCCTTGATGCGCAGCATGATGTCATAGGCCTCATTGACGTTGACATGCGTTCCCGGGGGAATGACCTCCATCTCCATGGCCGTGATCTGCTTGGGGGGATAAAAATTTTCCAGCAGACAGCAGAAACCAGTCACTATGGCCTTGCCCTTACGGGTCTCCACCACAACGGAAAGACCTCCAGCCGTATGGGCTGGGGTATGAAGTACCCGGATGCCGGGGACAATCTCGGTATCACCGTTCAACGTCCGAATTTGATTATTTTCGCTGATCTCATAGATAAAATCTTCCAGATAACGGAAGTCCAGAGGATGGGGATTACGGATATGCTCCAACTCTTTTTCATGGATATAAAAAACGGCATTGGTGCACTTATAATCGTTTTCACAGTGATCATTATGGAGATGGGTATGAATCACAATATCGATATCCTCGGGTTTGAGCCCCCATCTGCCTAATCCTTCCTCAAAGGTCACTATCTTGGCACCAATGGCCCGTTCCCGGTCCTCTGATTGTATAGGATGCATTTCCCCGGTATCAATCAGTATCTTCTTGTCTCCACCCTCAACATACCAGCAGTAGATGGGAATGGTATACGGCTTGCCATAGTCATGCTGATAGGTCATCATCCCTTTGTCAAATACCTTACTGCCCATTACCATGGGATGGAGAGTGAACGTTGTCATAGATACCTCCGGACTCGATGTTGTACTTTTTCTGACTCTGGCATAAAGTTTGCCAGAATCTCAAAACAGAAGTGTTCAGCAGGACCTGCAAATCCTGTAACAGGGGTGAGAAAGAGAAGCCCCCTTCTTCAAGAAAATAACCTGAAAGCGTTTCCACTTTACTCACCAAAACGTATCAAGGAGAAGTGCTGCCGAATACTTGCTGGATTTTTTGGATGAAATTCCGTATAGTCGAACAGCAATTCAGTGCCGGCTCCAAAAAAGGGCAAGCATTCAAAGAATACATCAAACACCTCCAGAAGCAACTTTTTTTGTAACTATTCAGCAGTATACATAAAAAACACCCCTCTTCAATAACTGCTCACAGCCCCTTGGGGTGCTGATAAATTTTTTACCATCTTCCCATCGGAGATCTTTTTCATGCAGAAATATTCCAAACTCGACCACCCTTCCATTCTCTCCTCCATCTTTCACCCCCGCGTCTGCGGCCACACGCCTCTTCCCATCGGCGCCACAGATATAAAAATTGAAACGGAACCTGGGATCAGCATCGGCTGCAGATTTTATATCAGTGAACCAGCAGCTCCCAACATCCTTTTCTTTCATGGCAATGGCGAGATTGCAGCTGACTACGATGAGATCGGTCCACACTACACCAAGGCAGGAATGAACCTCCTCGTCACCGATTATCGCGGCTATGGCTGGAGTAACGGCAGCCCCACAATCAGTTCCATGGTCGCTGATGCCGAGATCCTGTTCCAGGAAACCCTAAAATGGCTCAACGCTCACAATCACACAGGATCTCTCTTTCTTATGGGTCGTTCTCTGGGATCGGTCCCTGCCATAGATCTTGCAACCCGGCATGATAATGCAATCAAGGGAATGATCCTTGAAAGCGCTATTGCCGAGACCCTGCCCTTGGCCCGGATTCTTGGTATAGACATCGATAAAACAGGTCTTTCCGAGGAGGACGGGTTCAACAATCTAAAAAAGATCGAATCGATAACCAAGGCCACCTTTATCCTCCATGGAGGACGAGATGAACTCATCCCTGCAGCCGATGCGGAAAAGCTACAGTCTCACAGCGGAGCAAAATCAAAAGAATTTGTGGTCATCCCAGGAGCAAACCACAATACCATGATTGCAACCGGCGGCACCCTCTATTTCCAGACCATCAAACAGTTCATTGACAAAATAACCGGTGCCACCAATTGGAGAAGACGTCGTAAGACATCAAAAGAGAGTTAATAATAACAAACCATGCCCAAAATGAGTCCACTTCTTCGTCCTTGTCTTCTCCTGGTAACGGTATCTCTCCTCTTTTTGCTCTCCGCCTGTACCACCACGCCCGAAGATCATTCCCGCATCGTAAAAATCGCCGCCGACCCTTCCCTGCTGCGCATAGGGGTCTCCACCGATTCACCTCCCCTTATTTATAAAAAAAATGGGAAAACAATCGGCCTGGAAGCAGATTTCGGGCGTAGACTTGGAAAATTTATCAACAAAAAGGTCAAATTTATAGAGACCAAGGTGGAAAATCAAATATCAGCCCTGGAACACAATGAAATCGATATCATTATGTCGGGGTTGACTATCACCACTGATCGCAAATCTCGTATCGCCTTTACCACGCCTTATCTCCGCTCCGGCCAGATCATGTTGGTACGCCTTCGAGACAAGGCCCTCTTTTCCAATGGTATTTACAGTCTGACGAACTCCAATCACATCATTGGGACAGTAAAAGGGAGCACCGGCGCCCTTTTTATCAGCCAAGCCATCAACGGAACCAAGATACAATCCTTTACTCAGCCAGCCGATGCGGTAACGGCGCTCATCAATAAAAAAATCGACGCCTTTTTCTACGATGCGCCGATGATCTGCCACTATGCGGCGATCAACAAAAATAAAAAATTGACACCTATTCTTACCTTGTCCACAGAAGAATACCTGGCCTGGGGAATCCGTAAGGAAGACAGTGAACTCCAGACCCAAGCCAATCTTTTTCTCCAAGAGCTCATAGACAAAGAGCAACTGCAGCGCATCCTTCGCATTTGGATCCCTTATCTGTAAAGAACGAGAAGACCAATCACTGCGAGAAGCACTCTGAAGAGGCTCTCCCCATCAACCAGTAAACAATATAGGCATCGATAGGTATGATAGCAGCGACCAAAAAACGAGAGGACTATCTCAGTTGGGATGAGTATTTTATGGCTGTTGCCCTGCTTTCGGCCCAACGCAGCAAAGACCCCAACACCCAGGTAGGAGCCTGTGTAGCCAATGAGGACAACAAAATCGTGGGGGTGGGCTATAACGGTTTTCCCTGGGGATGTTCAGACGATGAACTGCCATGGGCCCGTGAAGGCGATCTTCTGGACACCAAGTATCCCTATGTCTGTCATGCGGAACTCAATGCTGTCCTCAATTCCATCTCCTATAACCTGAAAGGATGTAGAATCTACGTTGGCCTCTTCCCCTGTAATGAGTGCACCAAGGTCATCATTCAGTCAGGGATCAAAGAAATTATCTATATGTCGGACAAATATGCGGAGAGTGATTCGGTAAAGGCCTCTAAGCGCATGCTGGATCAAGCAAAAACCAGCTATCGGCAATTTCAAATCCACGCCAAGGAGGTGACCTTGAAACTCTTTCCCGAAGAGTAAGGCTGAAGCCAGGAAAAAGAAGATGATACGTTAGTGCTCGTAGCCCTGAAAGGATATCTCTTTTTCTTTTGATTCTGTTTGTAAAAAGAGTCCTTGACCGGCTCGGATTTCTCCAATTTTAAAAACCTCCCTGCCCTTTTCCTCCAAGAGCTGGGCCAACTTTTCTTCATATCCTCTGCGTACGGTAAAGAGCAGCTGATAATCTTCTCCGCTGCGCAGAATAAGATCTTCAACTTTCAGATGCAAAACTTCTGCCGCACTGGTGAGCTCTGGAAGGAAGGGAAGTCGTTCTGCCTGAATCAGACCTCCAACCCCTGAGGCCTGGCAGATATGGGCCAGATCTGTGGCTATGCCATCAGAGATATCCTGCATGGCGCTTACCAGACCGCTTTCGGCAAGCTCCATGCCTAGGCCTATACAGGGCAGCGGATTAAGATGGGCATCCAGCAGGCGCTGCCATCTGGACAGGTCAAGCAGACCAGGTTTCTCTTTCTCGGCAGAAAAAAGTTCCAGGCCAGCACCGGCAGAACCAAGAGGTCCTGAAACCCAGACAGTGTCCCCTTGACCAGCACCAGAACGATAGATGGCCCCATGGCCCACAGGTTCACCCAGAACCGTAACTGTCAAGACCAGTTCCCGACCCAGCACCGTATCCCCCCCTATCAAGAGACAATCATATTCCCGGAGGATCTCCAAAGCCCCTTGCAACCAGAGACTGATCCACTCAGCGTCAAGCTCCTTTGGTAGACAGAGAGAGAGGAGGATAAATCGTGGCCTTCCGCCCATTGCTGCTATATCACTCAGGTTAACGGCCACAGATTTCCGGCCAAGCAGATACGGGGGATGCCAGCTACGATCAAAGTGGATTGAATCGACCAAAGTGTCTGTACTGATCAACCAGGCTCCATGGGCAACAACCTCGCAACAGTCGTCGCCGATCCCTTTGATCAAGCCAGTGGATTGACCATTCCCTGCCTGGAGTATCTTCCGAATAAGCTCCCGTTCTGACCATGCTGCCACTATTTCACCCGTTTAAGAAAAGAATCCTTTTTCTTTTCATTCTCTTGTTGCGACTGAGTGGCCTGGGATGACCTTTTGATACGTGGGGCCAGGTTCACGGCCTTGAGAAAACGTTCTTCTCCACCCATGGTGAAGATCTCCATGCCGGTCATCTGCAAAGTACGCAAGGTCCAGGTGATTTCCTGCGGAGGAATAGCAAGAAAGGTGAGGCCGAGATGCCACCATTCGTCCTTACGTGAGGTGTCACGGCTAATATCGGTTACCAGGGCATACACCAGCATCTGAGGTTCTTTAGAGGCTATCAAAACGATATCTCCTATGTCGGTGGTGTCCTTGAACGGTATAATCTGACGCAATTCGGCTACAAGTTTTTCCATGAATAACTCCCGGTGCCTGATAAACTGATTGAAAAAATTATTGAACTACACTGGCAGTTGCTTCCATCATAATAGTGTCTTTGCCTATGATGATCCGTGATCCCAGCTTTGAGTACATGGCGACGCCATCGAGCACGGGTTGAACAATCTGCTCTACAACAACCTGTGATGTTCGAGCAACTTCTGGGCCCTGAAGCGTTGCGATGGCTCCTGCCCAGGAGGCCAGATCTTTTAATACATCGGCAAGGCTGGCTATATCGATATAGAGTGCTGCATTATTTTTTAAGAGCAAGCCCTTTCCCACCAGCGCCATGTCCGGATTTTCAAAAAAATTCTTTTTCGGTTTCGTCTGCTTCGTAACAATCTGCTTGATGACATCAATACTGTTGGAGAGAAGAAGATATTCTTTTTGAATACTGAATGCCGGCTGCAAGCCACCTTGTGGCGCAAGACCCCAGTAAGAGATACTTTCATTCTTATATTTTTCCTTACGAACAGGAATCTCTGCTGCCGCAAGAAGCTTTTCAAAAACTGCCAGGAATGCTTTGGGTTCTTTGAGTTTGATGACCAGAGCCGCCTTGGGTAAGGGAACACCGCTGGAATCAACGTCTTTGACCAAAACAGCAAATTCCTTGCCCACCATGGTCAGCAGATCTTCAATTTCCACGCCAGTACTATCTCTCACTTCCTGGCGCAGTACATTCAGATCCCCAGGCTGATCAACCATCCAGGAAGAGTACATTTCCCAGACAAAAGAAAGGTTAAGCGTGTTCACCCAGGAGTAGAAAAGGACATCTGCAGGAACCATAGTCAGTGTAGTATTACTAGAAGGTTTTACAGCAATAAATGCTGCCACCCTTGGATCAAGTTCCTGAATATCATAAAGAATTAAGGCCTTACTCTGAACCAGTCCCTCTTCCTCCCAGGCGCCACACGCTGCTGCGCCCCATCCTCTCCACTGATCAAGGAGGGCAAGGAACGCCTGCCGATCCCCGTCAGAAAGCCTCTCAGAAACAATACGTCCCTCTTCATAGAGTGCAGGCAAAGAAACATAGGTAAACAGTTTCGCCTGCTTCAGGCTCTTTCGCAAGCGCTGAAATGCACTATTCTGCTGCAGTGTCCCCTTTCGCTCATCATAGCAGTCAAGACTCCTTCGTAGCAGGCGTTCATCAAAACCAGCCACAATCACTCCTTTCACCGTAACGGCTGAAACGATCCTTTTATCATCAACTCGATACCTGCTAATGCTATGACTGCCATACTGAACAGTCGTCTGTTGAATTTTGTTGGTAAAGAAAGAAGCAAGGAAATTAAAGAGATGAGCATTATGGCGGGGACGGGCAATCAAAAGCAATCTTTCTTCCAAGCTTCTGGTAGGGTCAGCTACTGACCACGAGTCGGTAGGAAATAAGGCAACAGAAAATTCTTTGCCTAACAATTCGTTAACTGTAGAGCTGTCGAGAATAGTACTGATCTTTAGACGCCAAGTCTCCATCTCTTGAACTTTTTCTGCTGAACTACCCAGTTCAACAGCAATTTCTCCATAATTGAGACGGGCAAGGGTTTTCCCCAAGGGAGAGGCCTGAAATTTCTGATACATAAGAGAAAAATCATGCTGTTCACCATAAAACAGCACATTCTCAGGAAGAAATTCTGCAGCTACCACCTTTTCCTCCTGCTTGCTCAACAGCAATACAACAAGAGCAAAACAGCAGAAGAAAAAAAATATTCCCACTCCTACTTTCTTCATACACTCAATCCATAACTAAAAACCGAAAAGACTTAAAGACTCTTCACAGCAGCCTAGGAGCCTGTCGGATTTAGACATAAATCTGCTCCAAATTTGACAAATCGGCCCAAATTTCCATGGCTTTTCGTTAAATAGACCTGCTATTCGCCTCAAATCCATAAAAATCTGGTCTCGATTTCTCTAATTTTCGCTACGATCCTCTAAATCCGACAGACTCCTAGCGTAAAAGGATCTTACCTTATTTTTATATCCCAAGACAAGGTAAACACATCCGGGGTAATTCACAAGACCCACAACAGCGAAGCGATTCAGGGACCATGGCTTCGGCAGAACTCCCTCAAGTAAAGTCCCAAAAAGGAATATACTCTAAGAACCTGTCTGACAATGCCCTTTCTCCCAAACTCTTTGTTATTTCAAAAAATTAATGCTCACAATATTGACTAGATGGTTGCGCTTGTTTTTTAGAAATGAGTCGATTTTGAATAAAATGCCTCTTCCCAAACAAGCCCCTGGTCTGTCAGCCAAACACCAACGTAAAAAGGCCTGCTTCTTTAGAGCAGGCCTTTTACAGGGGTAACCATTTGCTTCTTTAGTGATAAGCTACCAGTTCTTTGCCTTACGAACTGATCTCATCGAGAACTTTCTTCTTTATCTGTACCTTCTCCTGCTGAAAAAAATCTATCGGTATTTCCTCTGTTTCAGTTATGATCAAACGTACATTTTGCAGAGACACTGCTTTTTTTTCTCTCTGTCTCCATTCTGTTACTGTGATAGAGACATCCTTTAATTCGTCTCTGCAATCCCCTCCGGTATTAATCGGCTCAAACTCCTTTGCTGTAACAGTAATACCTGACTTGTACATTCAAGGAGTTGCTGTTGTGTCTGTTGTTCTGCTGGAGATGCTGATGAATGGCTCTTCTCCAGTCCAAGGAAGACTTTCTCCAATACCTGCAAAGACTGGAGACAAGAATCACTGCGGAACCTTCTTATATGTTGACAGAGAGTAGAGAGGAGTTGCAAAAATATTTTATCAGTACAGTCAAAGCCCTGCTTACTTCTGAGAAAATTAATTTCATTCAGGAGTGATTGAAGGCCCTCATCAGTTATATCCCCATGCAGAGAATCGACACATGATCGCAGTGTTGCCAGCTCGTTTTCTTCGGATCCCGGCCTACCTGATTCAATGCCGGTCGGCTCATCAAGGGCGAGGGAAGGAGTTTTTGTTTCTATCTGTTCTGCTGCAACCATGGGCATTTCTTCAACCTGGTTTTCCTGGTCCGTTTCAGACAAGAAACCTGATTCATCCTCTACAGCAAGATCTTCAATGGCCGAAGAACTGGGCATATCGGGTGCGTATTCTTCAAAGAGTTGTTCTTCCTCTGCAACACTTATAGCAGAAGCAGGCTGCTCTTCGTCCATTTCAACAAATTTTGCCATCTCCCCCTCCTCAACCAGGTCGGAAGGGGATAGAACAACTGATTCTTCACCGGGTAATGAATCGACTTCAACATCGTCTGCCACAACCTCAAAGACCACTTCTTCACTCTGCTCCAGTCCTGCAGGAAAAGCGGATTGTTCTGCGACCAATGCCTCTCCAGGCACTATAAATTCGATACCATCATCGTCGTCACCATTTTTTTCGGCAACTCCTGCATCAAGAAGTGGTTCTGGAGCCTCCTCGCCAGGAAGAGTAAATGAGATTTCCTCTTCCTCGACTTGTTGCTCATCAATCTCATCTATGAACTCGGAAGGAGATTCCTCAGCAAAGGCGGGGGCTGGAACTTCCTCATCCAGGAAAGACAAGCCCGCTGATACCTCTTCTGCCACCTCGTTATCTGTGGCAGCTGGCTCGGCTGGCTCGGCAAAGCCGGGGCCTGGAACTTCCTCATCCAGGAAGGACAAGCCCGCTGATACCTCTTCTGCCACCTCAATATCTGTGGCAGATGGCTCGGCTGGCTCAGCAAAGCC